>Ga0233425_10000245_pt1 | contig 143425 bp, 120 predicted proteins | sample Watercolumn_Towu_2_FD_181712 | JGI IMG/M metagenome (GOLD analysis project Ga0233425, IMG submission 181712) | Freshwater microbial communities from Lake Towuti, South Sulawesi, Indonesia - Watercolumn_Towuti2014_140_MG | ecosystem: Environmental > Aquatic > Freshwater > Lake | place...
CCGGAAGCTTGTCGAAGACGGGGCGTTCGTAATTGACCGGCAGGCGATAACGGATCGAGCCCTGATGATTGCGATATTCGGGAAATCCCTGCGTCAGCGAGTTCGCCATCAACGGCGGCAGATCGGCCGGCTGGCCGGGCCAGCTGCGCATCACGCCGTCCTGGTCGGCCTCCAGTCGGATGCTCGTGAAATGGACGTTCCCCGGAGCGGTCTTCTTCTGGAAATCCCTAAGGAAGATCTCCTGGTCGTAGGTCATGAAGGCCGGATTGCTCTTGTTGGTCGCGAGACCGAGATAGGTCGGCGTCTTCATCGTCCGGAAGCCGTCGATCAGGATCTGGTCTTCGGGGGTCGGCTGGTCGATCAGAATATCGATGCCGATCGCCTTGGGCTTCATCTTGTCGAGCTGGACGAGGGCATTGGCCAGCATGGCGCGATCGAGCGGCGATCGCCGCCCGGTCAGCCGCAGCGTCTCCTCGTTGAAGGTCACCATCACGATCCGCTGGTCGGTCTCGACGTGAGGAGCGGCAAGCAGCGCGCGAACATCGTACAATGCGCGCTCGGCGTCGCGGGCCAGCATGATGTTCCAGCTGTAGCGCGCAAACATCAGGCCCAGCACCAGGAAGATGGCTGTCACGATCAGGCGCGTCGTGCCGATTTGCCGCAGCGTCTTGCGCGCCGTCGGCCAGAATGCCGCAACCCGCGCGCCAAGCGACGCCTTCCGGCCTTGTTCAGCCATGCAATGACCCCCGTTATATCCCCGCCCCGATATTAGCCCCTGTCGCGCCAATGGGAAGAGCGCAGTTGCTCTTGCATTATCCGGGTCCCGGCGGCAGGGTTCGCTTTCTGTTCCAGGGATATGTCCATGTCTTCGACCGCCGTACTGATCGCCTTGCCATTGTTTCTCCTGCTCGGTCTCGCCGTGGGCTGGGTCGTGCGCGGGAGGATGGCGGCCGGTCAGGCGGGCGACATGGCGACCCTGCGTCGCGAACTCGATGCTTCGCGCGAGGCGCTGGCTCGGTCCGAGCGCGAATGCGCGGGCCTCTCCGCGGAAAGGGCCGCAAGAACGGAAGCGTTCGAGGCGCAGATCGCCCAACTGAAGGAGGCTCGCGAACAGCTGTCGGCGCAGTTCGCCGAAGTCGGCGGACGGTTGCTCGACCAGGCGCAGCGACAATTTCTGGAGCGCGCCGATCAGCGCTTCCACCAGGCCGGGGAGAAGAGCGAAGCGCAGCTCAAGGCGCTGCTCAACCCGGTCGAGACGACGCTCAAGCGTTATGAGGAAGGTCTGCAGCGCGTCGAGAAGGAGCGGGTCGACAGCTATGCCGGCCTGCGCGAGGCGGTGGAGCAGGTGCGGCTGGGCCAGGGGCAGGTCCGCGACGAGGCGGCAAAGCTGGTCAATGCCCTGCGCGCGAGTCCCAAGGCGCGCGGCCGCTGGGGCGAGCAGTCGCTGCGCAACGTGCTCGAGCAATCGGGCCTGTCGCCCTATGCCGATTTTGCGACCGAGGTCTCGGTCGACACGGAGGATGGACGGCTACGCCCCGACGTCGTCGTCCGGCTTCCCGGTGGGCGCAAGCTCATCATCGACGCGAAATGTTCGTTCAACGCCTATATGGACGCGGCCGAACAGGTCGACGAGGTGGCGCGGACGGCTTCGCTCAAGGCCCATGCCGCGGCGCTGCGGACCCATGCCAGCCAGCTTGGCCAGAAAAGCTATTGGGATCGCTTCGGCGAGGCGGCCGACTATGTCGTGATGTACATACCTGGCGAGCATTTCCTATCGGCAGCCATGGAGCAGGACCCCGAACTGTGGGACTGGGCGCATCAACGCCGCGTGCTGATAGCCACTCCGATCAACCTCGTGGCGCTGGCGCGGACGATCGCCAGCGTCTGGCGGCAGGAGAAGATGGCGGAAGAGGCCCGTGCGATTGGCCGGCTGGGCAAGGAAATGCACGAGCGCCTGTACACGGCCGCCCAGCATCTGCGTCGCGTCGGCGGCGGGCTGAACAGCGCGGTAGAGAATTACAACAAGTTCGTTGCCAGCTTCGAAGGGCGGGTGCTGGTGACAGGACGCAAGTTCCGCGACCTCAATATCGAGACGGGTGATAAGGATATCGAGGAATTGCCGGCGGTCGAGACACGAGCCAGCGAAGGCTCGCTCGACCTGCTGGCCGGGCCGCAATAATCGGGGCTCAGAGGCTCAGATCGAACCCGACCGACGCAACCACCCGCGCGCCCATGTCGCGACCGAGCGGACCGGGCGGGGCTGGACGCGCGAAACCGAAACTGTCGGTATAACCCAGCGACAGGCGCAGTGGTCCGCGTACATGGTCGACGCGAAACGATGCATCCCAATAGCGCCCACGCGGCCGCAGGCGCTGCGAGCGTAGCGCGTCGTCGACGCTACCGCTCGATCGTCCAATTTGCGCGCGCAGATTGAAGGGCGTGCCTACGACGGAAAGCGAGGCTGCACCCGCAATGTACAGATTATCGCCACCGATGGCGTCCTGGCTCGGCGCATAAAGGATGAAGGCTTCCAGCTGGACCGGTCCGACCAACGTCGAGGCACCGCCACCGACTTCCGCATAATCGAGCCCGGAAGCGCCAGTGAAGCCGCGATAGGTCAATTGCGCATCGAGATCGACGGCGCCGACACTGCGGCGGTAGCCGAGACTTCCGTCGATCGACCAGGTGGCACCGACATGGCGCGCGCTGCGCCGGAGGCTGGTTCCGGCCGCGCTGAGGCTGAAACCGTCATAAGGGGAGATCGTGCCCCTCGCTGTCACGCTCGGTTCGCCGTCGCTCCAGCTGAGACCGCGGCGCCGTTCGTCGGTCGATGCGGAAAGGGACAGGGTCGGATCGAGCCCTGCCGCCTGACAACCGGCAGCGAAGCTACCCGCCATCAGACCGGCAATGAGCAAGACCCGACCCCGTTTCATATCAGCTTGCGCCTGCGGTGACGCGCGCAGCGGCTTCGAGCTCCGCCAGCAGCGTGCTCTTGTCTCGCTCTGCGACGGCCATGACGTGCGAGCGGATCTCTGCATCGCGTGCTGCAACTTCCTGTTCGATCGCCTTGCGGCTGGTCATGCAGCTGCCGGCGCGGCTGCCCTTGATCTTGTAGTCGGTGGATACGACGCGGGTCAGCCCGTTGCCAGTCGTTCCTCCGGGCGCCATCTGGCGTTCGACGGCGATCGTCGCGACCCAGGCACAGCGACCGGTGCCGCCACGCGTCGGGGGCGTCACGCCCATCGGTTTGGTCGCAAGGTCGACCGAAGCGCGGTAGCTGACATTCATGGGCATGCCGCGATGTTCGATCGTGGTGGCATGGTGGTGCGCCGTGTCGGCAGCGGGAGGGGACAAGGCCATCATCCCCAGTGCAATGATCATGGACATAGTTTTTCTCCTGCGTGCGTCGCTTTTTTCGCGATCGCAGGTCCGAGCTATGAAGCGATTGTTTCTCGCCCTTTGCCCTACCGAAACAATTAACTGACCGGACCGCCCGTCAGCGAGGAGCCACGGGCCCATAGTCGACCGGATCGTTGGCCACGACCGAAAGCATCGCGGTCCATGCCGCCACATTCTGCCGCAGCTGTGCCGGATCGACTTTGTCCAGCGTGTCGTCGGCGGTGTGGTGCAGGTCGAAATAGCGTGTTCCGTCCTGGCCGAGTTCGATCACCGGAATGCCGAGCTTCTGGATTTCGGAGATGTCCGATCCCGATGCGTCGCCATTCTTGCCCCCCGCAACGATGCCGAGCGGTGCTAGCGCGGCGCCCAGCCGCTTCATCGACGGCAAGGCTTCAGGCGCGACCGAGGTCTGGTAACGCCACACACGGTCGGCACCGAAGTCGGATTCGGCCATCACGTGATGCTTCTCGCCACGATGCGCTTCGCGATAGGCGGCGCCGCCGAACAAGCCGATTTCTTCCGATCCGAACCAGACGAGACGAATGGTCCTCAGGGGTTGGTCGGCATCCATGATCCGCTTTGCTGCGGCGGTGGTAATTGCGACGCCCGAGGCGTCGTCTATCGCGCCGGTGCCCTCGTCCCAGCTGTCAAGATGCCCGCCGATCAGCACGATGCCGGCGGTGGGGTCGCGGCCCGGAATCTCGGCGATGACATTGCCCGACTGACGCTTGCCTGCTGCCCTGGCGGTGACCTCCAGTGAGATCGTGACAGGCTTGCCGCGCTTGAGGATCCGTTCGAGCTGATCGGCGTCGGGGTTGGCGAGCGCCAGCGCCGGGATCGGCGCCGCTCCGTCGGCCCAGCTCTGGGAACCGGTGTGAGGCACACGGTGGTTGTCGGTCCCGATCGACCGGATCAGGATTGCGGCTGCGCCCAGTTTCGAGGCTACCGACGGACCACTCCGCCGGATCGCGCCGACCACGCCATAATGTGAGCCGTCCTGCGTCGCAGCCATGCGGTGCGTCACGAAGACGATCTTGCCCTTGATCGAGGCCGGCGCTGCGGCGCGCAGCGCATCGAGGCTGTCGAAGGCGACCACTTCGGCGGTCAGTCCCTTCGACGGGGTGGCCGCGCTGTTGCCGAGCGCGGTGAGCGTCAGTGGCTGGGGGTAGGGGGCGATCACTGTCGCCTTGGCCGTGCCGCGCTCCCACCATGGCACTTCGAACGTCTCGATCCGCACATTGGCGAAGCCGAGCGCCTTCAACCGGGCGACCGCCCAGTCGCGTGCCCGCGCCTCGGCATCGCTGCCGGCCTGCCTCGGGCCAATCTCGGTCGTCAGCTGTTCGGTGATGTCCCAGGCAAGCGAATCGGACAGCGCCGCATCGCGCAACGCGGCGACATCGTCGACCCTGGCTGCTTGCTGGGCGAAGGCGGGAAGGGGCGCCAGGATGGTGGAGAACATCGCGATGCGGTGGAGAATCTTCATGGGGCGAGAGGCTAGCGAGCCGGTCCGCATTTGCCAATCGGGCCTGCGTCGGTTAGGGGCGACCGACATTTTCCAGCCTGTTCAGCCCAACGAGGTCCGCGACCGATGGCCGTGCAATATAGTTTCGTCATGAAGGGTCTGACCAAGACCTTCCCCGGCGCCAACAAGCCGCTGTTCAACAACATCCACCTGCAGTTCCTGCCGGGGACCAAGATCGCGATCATCGGCGTCAACGGCGCTGGTAAGTCGACGCTGATGAAGGTCATGGCGGGCATCGACACCGATTATTCGGGCGAAGCCTGGGCCGCCGAGGGCGTCAGCGTCGGCTATCTGCCGCAGGAGCCGCAACTCGACCCGAACAAGACGGTCAAGCAGAACGTCATGGATGGCGTCCGCGAGGTTGCTGACATGATCGACCGCTTCAACGCGATTTCGGCCGAGATGGGCGATCCGAAGGACGACACCGACTTCGACGCGCTGATGGAAGAAATGGGCGTTCTCCAGGAGAAGATCGACGCGGTCGACGGCTGGACGCTCGACAATCAGCTCGAGATCGCGATGGAAGCGCTTCGCTGCCCACCGGGCGATCTGCCGGTTACCGGTCTCTCGGGTGGTGAGAAGCGCCGCGTCGCTCTGTGCCGCCTCCTGCTCGAAAAGCCCGACATCCTGCTGCTCGACGAACCGACCAACCACCTCGACGCCGAAAGCGTCGCCTGGCTGGAGCAGCATCTTGTCGACTATCCGGGCAACGTGATCCTCGTCACCCACGATCGCTACTTCCTCGACAATGTCGTGGGCTGGGTGCTCGAACTCGACCGCGGCCGCGGCATTCCTTACGAAGGCAACTACTCCTCCTGGCTTGACGCCAAGGCGAAGCGGATGGAGCAGGAAGAGCGCGAGGACGCCGGTCGCCAGAAGGCGATCAAGGAAGAGCTGGAGTGGATCCGGCAGAGCCCGAAGGCGCGTCAGACCAAGTCCAAGGCGCGTATCCGCGCGTTCGACGAACTGGTCGAGAAGCAAAACAACCGTGCCCCCGGCAAGGCCCAGATCGTCATCCAGACACCCGAGCGCCTCGGTGGCAAGGTGATCGAGGCCAAGGGGCTGACCAAGTCTTATGGCGACAAGAAGCTGTTCGAGGGGCTCGACTTCACGCTGCCGCCGGGCGGCATCGTCGGCGTCATCGGCCCGAACGGCGCCGGCAAGACGACGCTGTTCCGCCTGATCACCGGGCAGGAGACGCCCGATGCCGGCTCGATCGACATAGGCCCGACCGTCAAGCTCGGCTTCGTCGACCAAAGCCGCGATGCGCTCGATCCCAACAAGAATGTCTGGGAAGAGGTGTCCGAAGGTCACGACATCATGACCGTCGGCAAGTTCGAGATGTCAACCCGCGCTTATGTCGGTGCTTTCAACTTCAAGGGGCCCGACCAGCAGAAGAAGGTCGGTCAGCTTTCGGGCGGTGAACGCAATCGTGTCCACATGGCCAAGATGTTGCGCAAGGGCGGAAACGTCCTGCTGCTCGACGAACCGACGAACGACCTCGACGTCGAGACGCTGCGCGCGCTCGAGGACGCGCTCGAGAACTTCGCCGGCTGCGCCGTGGTGATCAGCCACGACCGCTTCTTCCTCGATCGTCTGGCAACGCACATTCTCGCCTTCGAGGGCAATGGGCATGTCGAGTGGTTCGAAGGCAATTTCGAAAGCTATGAGGAAGACAAGCGCCGCCGGCTCGGCGATGCAGCCGACCGGCCCGGATCCGGTGCTTACAAGAAGCTGACCCGCTGAACGCAAAAAGGGCCGACCCGCGAGGGCCGGCCCTTTTATTCGTCCCGCTTCTGCCGGATCACATATAGTTGCGCGGGTCTGGCGTCGGCAGGTTGCAGGCGCTCTGATGACCCTTCTTGCACATCACGACCTGCGCCCGCCAATCGCGCATGGCACTCGCATAGGCATCCTGTTGCCGGATATAGGTGACGTCGGTCGCGACTACGTTCCGGCGATATTGCCGCATGGCCTTCGCATAAGCGGCTTTGTCTGCCTCATATTCCTGCTGGTTGATGTCGGCCTGCGCCATTGCGACGGCGTTGGCGGTCTTCGTCTCGACAATCGCCTGGTTGACGCCGTTGTTGAGCGCCTGCGTCTCGGGGATTTCGGCGGTCGCCGCGATGGCTGTGTTGGTCTGCTGGGCCTGGCCCGCTGTGGGAAGCAGGGCAGCGAGCGCTGCGCTGGCGAGCAGGATACGCATGGTCATGGAAACTCTCCTCAACATCACTGAAATGCTGACGAGATAAACGTATCGGTGGCGTCGCCGTTCCTGGCGCCGCTTCGGCCCGCCGTTGATCAGGCTGGAGCGAACTCGCCGCTGTCCTCGTCGAGGAGATGGAGAATACCGTCAGCCACCGCGAAATAGGCGCCGTGAATCTTCAGCGTCCCCGTCTGTTCGCGAGCCGGGATGAAGGGGAAGGTGCGCAGATTGGCGATCGATACCTTCACCGCCTCAAATTCCATCGCACGCTGCGCGCTATCACCGTCGCCATGCTTTTCGAGCACCCGCTCGCGAGCTTCGTCGAGCAGCGAAACCCAGTCGGCGATGAAGCCCCCTTTGCCAGGCTCGGCATCGCTGAAACGCTGGCTGAGCGCTGCGGCACAACCGCCGCAGCTTTGGTGACCGAGCACGACGATTTCCGGCACTTCGAGCTGCGTCACCGCGAATTCCAACGCGGCCGAGACGCCGTGGTGGCCCGGGGATGTCTCGAACGGGGGGACCATGTTGGCGACGTTGCGCACGACAAAAATCTCGCCGGGCGAGGTATCGAAGATGATTGTCGGATCGACGCGGCTGTCCGAACAGGCGATGACCATGAGCTTGGGGCTCTGTCCGTCGGCCAGCTGGCTCCACCGCTCGCGCTGCTGGGTCCAGCCATTGCTCTTGAAACGGCGATAGCCTGCGATCAATCCGGTAAAGTCGGTCATGTCCCTTGGCCTAGTCGCGGTGATGGGGGCTGGCAAGTGGGCGACTCATCGCCTATCTGAACGGCCATGAGCGAACCTCTGCCCACGCCCGCCCCCGCGACCGCCATCGTCAAGCAACGCAAGCCGGACTGGATCCGGGTCAAGGCGCCGATGGGGAAGGCCTTTGCCGACACCAAATCCCTGATGCGCCGTCTCAACCTTGCGACGGTGTGCGAGGAGGCCGCGTGCCCCAACATCGGCGAGTGCTGGACGAAAAAGCACGCGACGGTGATGATCCTGGGCGATACCTGTACCCGGGCCTGTGCCTTCTGCAATGTGAAGACGGGCATGCCTCGCGCGGTCGACCCGCTCGAGCCGCAGCATGTCGCCGACGCAGCGGCCGAACTGGGCCTGGAGCATATCGTGGTGACGTCGGTCGACCGCGACGACTTGCCCGATGGCGGTGCCCGCCACTTCGTCAAAGTGATCGAGGCGCTGCGCCGGACCACGCCTTCGACCACCATCGAGATCCTGACGCCGGACTTCCGCAACAAGGCGGATGCGGCGATTGAAATGATCGTGGCGGCGCGGCCAGACGTCTACAATCACAATCTGGAAACCGTGCCGAGGCTCTATCCCACGATCCGTCCCGGCGCGCGCTATTATGCGTCGCTGCGACTTCTGGAATCGGTCAAGCGGCTCGATCCCACCATTTTCACCAAGTCGGGTATCATGGTCGGTCTGGGCGAGGAGCGGCTGGAGGTCCATCAGGTGATGGATGACATGCGGTCGGCGGACATCGACTTCATTACCATGGGCCAATATCTGCAGCCGACGCCGAAGCACGCCAAGGTGGCGGAATTCGTGCCGCCTAAGACCTTCGAGGCTTATGCGGCGATCGCGCGCGCCAAGGGGTTCCTGCTGGTCGCTGCAACGCCGCTCACCCGATCCAGCTACCATGCCGGAGAGGATTTCGCGAAGATGCGCGACGCCCGCAACGCGGAACTCGCGCGCAAGGCGCAGCCGGTGGCCTGAAGTGCCAAGACATCACGAAGTCCGCACGCTGCCCTACCGGCCGGAGCAGATTTACGATCTGGTCGCCGATGTGGCGTCCTATTCGCAGTTTCTGCCGTGGGTCTCGGCGGTCCGCGTCCGGTCGGATGGCGAGACCGAAATGGTCGCCGACCTGATGGTTGGGTTCAAGGCGCTGCGCGAGAAATTCACGTCGAAAGTCACGAAGAAACGACCCGAGAGCATCCATGTCGACTATCTCGACGGACCGCTCAAATATCTGCGCAATGACTGGAAATTCGCGCCGGATGGAAAGGGCGGTACGGTCGTCGATTTCTCGATCGAGTTCGAGTTCAAGTCGCGTCTTTTCGAGATGGTCGCGGGCCAGGTGTTCGACCGCGCCTTGCGCATGATGATCGGCGCGTTCGAGGAGCGCGCTGCCAAGCTTTACGCCGCGCCCTCGAGCGAAGCCCCCGGCATCAGCAACTCAAGCGCGCACAGCGCCGCCTGAAGCCGGACCCCGCCGCGTCCCAGATCGCCGAAATGGCGTTTGTCGGCGGCGATATCCTCCGGATCGGCACCTTTGATCGCCCGGCCAAACACGACCGTGCCTACGGGCTTCTTGTCGCTGCCGCCGCCCGGGCCGGCGACCCCGGTGATGGCAACTGCGATGTCGGCGCCGCTGCGCTCCCGCGCTCCGCGTGCCATCGCCCAAGCGACGGCGATTGAGACCGCACCGAAGGTTTCGATCATCTCGAACGGAACGTCGAGCATCGAGACCTTAGCCTCGTTCGAATACGTCACGAAGCTCGATCCGAGCACGTCGGAAGACCCGGGGATTTCCGTGATCGCCGCCGCGACGAGTCCGCCAGTGCAGCTTTCCGCGAGCGCGATCCGCCGGCCGGCAGCCCGGTTCGCGTCGACCACGCGGCGCGCGGCGTCGAGCAGTTCCGGGGGAAGGAGGCTATCGATCTTGTCGGTCATCCTGTGGTCCTGCTCGTCATGGCTGGGCTAGCCTTATCGTGGCAACAGCCTGCGCGGCTATGCCTTCCTTGCGGCCAGTGAAGCCGAGGCGCTCGGTCGTGGTGGCCTTCACGCTCACCTGCGCTTCGGAGAGATTCAGTATTCGCGCGACATTGGCCTGGATCGCCGCTCGGTGCGGTCCGACCTTGGGGGCCTCGCAGATGATGGTGAGATCGACGAAGTCGATGATCCCCCCGGCCTCGACGACCAGCGATCGGGCATGATCGAGAAATATCTCCGAGTTCGCCCCCTTCCACTGCGGATCGCTAGGCGGGAAATGGCTGCCGATGTCGCCGGCCGCAATGGTGCCGAGCAGCGCGTCGGTCAGGGCGTGAAGGGCGACGTCGGCGTCGCTATGGCCGGCAAGGCCGCGACCGTGCGGGATGGCTACACCGCCGAGATGGACGCGGTCGCCTTCGGCAAAGGCGTGGACGTCGAAGCCGGAAGCGGATCGGCTGATCATTTTCACCCTCTCGGCCGCAGCATCGAAATCGGCGGCATAGGTCAGCTTTTCGAGGCGGCGGTCTCCCTCGACCACGGCAATGCGATAGCCCGCCGCGCGCGCGACCTGGGCATCATCAGTCGCCTCGCGGTCGTCTGGCCAAGCGCGATGCGCGGCAATTATGTCGGCACGCCGAAAGACCTGCGGTGTCTGGATGCGCCACAGTGTATCGCGGGAGACCGTGTCTCCGAGCAGGCCGTCGCCTTTGGCTAGCGTATCGACCACTGGAAGCGCTGCGACTGCCCCGTCACAATCGTCGAGCGCAGCAATGAGCCGGTCGATAACGACAGCGGGCACGAACGGGCGAGCTGCATCATGAATCAGGACGACATCGGCTTCGCAGGCGGCCAGACCCGCGAGCACGGAGTCGCGCCGCGTCGCACCGCCGATGACGGGCGGGGGCAAGGCGATGTCGCCGATCGCAGCCATGTAGAGCGATTCTTGGCCTTCGCCGATGACAACCTGAACCAGATCGATGCGAGGATGAGTCCGAAGGACGTCGACGGCGTGTCGCAGGACGGGCCTTCCGGCCAGTTTGCGATATTGCTTTGGAACTTCGCCACCGCTGCGCACACCGCGTCCGGCAGCGACGATCAAGGCAGCTATGCGGGGCGCGCCGTTCATCGGTCGGCGCTTTAGGGGGCCCTGCGCCGGACGTAAAGCTTCGGTGCGCGCCCCCGAGCGGCCAGCTTGCTCCCGAAGCTATAAGCGGCTAGGGGAGTGCTGCTTTTTTAGGCAACATGGCAGCCATGACACCCACATTGCGTCCCATTCAGGTTGGTCCGGTCCGGATCGACAGCCCGGTCATTCTCGCGCCGATGACGGGCGTCAGCGATCTGCCGTTCCGGCGGGTCGTACGCGGCTATGGTTCGGGGCTCAACGTGACCGAGATGATCGCGAGCCAGGCTGCCATCCGCGAAACGCGCCAGTCGGTGCAGAAAGCATTGTGGGATCCCGCCGAGGAGCCCGTGTCGATGCAGTTGGTCGGCTGCACCCCGCGCGAAATGGGCGAGGCGGCCAAGCTCAGCCAGGACCGTGGTGCGGCCATCATCGACATCAACATGGGATGCCCGGTCCGCAAGGTCGTCAACGGCGATGCGGGGTCGGCACTGATGCGGACGCCCGATCTCGCCGTCGAGATCGTCAAGGCGACGGTGGCAGCGGTCGACGTGCCAGTGACGCTCAAAATGCGCATGGGTTGGGATCATGACAGTCTGAACGCGCCTGAGATCGCCCGGATCGCCGAGGATGTCGGGGTCAAGATGATCACGGTCCACGGTCGCACGCGCAACCAGATGTATAAGGGCAGCGCCGACTGGGCGTTCGTCCGCCGGGTCAAGGATGCGGTCTCCATTCCTGTGATCGTCAATGGCGACATCTGTTCGATCGACGACGCCATCACCGCCGTCGAACAGTCGGGTGCCGATGGCCTCATGATCGGACGCGGCTCTTATGGCCGGCCCTGGCTGCTGTCGCAGGTCATGCATTTCTTCGAAACCGGCGAGCGCCGGCCCGATCCGACAATCGAGGAGCAATATCACGTTATTCTCGGGCATTATCATGCGATGCTCGAACTTTACGGAAAAGAGGTCGGGGTCAACATGGCCCGCAAGCATATCGGCTGGTATACGAAGGGGCTTACCGCGTCGGCCGAGTTCCGGAACAAGGTCAACCAGGAGCCCGATCCGGCACGCGTCATCGCGATGCTCGGAGAATTTTACGCGCCATGGCTCTCCCGCGCAGCGGCCTGATGCGCTTCTCCCGGCGGGTTCCGGCGCCACTGGTGCCGGCGGATGTGCCGTCATCGTCTGAAATCCTGGCGGCGATGGCGACGGCGGTGCTGGTGATCGATCCGGAAGGGACGGTGATCGAGCTCAACGCCGCTTGCGAATCGCTTTTCAATCACAGTCGCAACCAGATTGTCGGCAAACCGGTGATCGATGCGATCGGTCATCCACTCACGTCGATGCCGAGCGATGCGCCTTTCGCTGCCTATGATCTCGAGGTCGTCCTGCCGCTGGGGAGGCGCATGCGCGTCGATCTGATGGTGGCGCCGCTGCCTGAGCGCAGCGGATGGCGCTCCGTATCCATCCACGCCCATGCGCGCAGCGCGATCGGCGCGCGGTCGGTCGATCGCGAAGGCGGGACGAGAACCGCCGTGGCCGCCGCCGCGATGTTGGCCCATGAGATCAAGAACCCCCTGTCGGCAGTGCGCGGAGCCGCCCAGCTGCTCGAAACGACCTGTGATGAGGATTCGCGGGCGCTGACCCGATTGATCCGTGAGGAAGTCGACCGCGTGGCGGCGCTCATCGACCGGATGCAAGGCTTCACCGATACGCGTCCGATGGAGATGACCCCGCAGAACATCCACGCCATATTGGGGCATGCCCGTGAAGTCGCTCTGCAAGGCTTCGCCAAGGGGCGGGTGATCCGGGAAATCTATGATCCGTCCTTGCCGGCCGTGCTGGGTCACCGCGATTCGCTCGTTCAAATCCTCATAAATCTGCTCAAGAACGCCGCCGAAGCGATGGAGGGCGGCCCCGGCGCGATCACGCTGACCACCGCCTATCGCCACGGGGTCTCCATGCGGCGGGCGGACGGCAACGCCCGGCAGCCGCTGCCGATCGAACTATGCGTGATCGACGAGGGACCGGGAGCCCCGCCTGAGATCGAAGGGCATCTGTTCGACCCGTTCGTGACGACCAAACGCAGCGGCAGCGGGCTCGGGCTGGCGCTGGTGGAAAAGCTTGTAGCGGACCAGGGCGGCATCATCGAATATGCGCGGGAGGGGCTACCCCCGAAGACGGTGTTCCGCCTGCTGCTCCCCAGGGCGAGGGTAATGGCATGAGCATCGGTGGCGGTCGTGTTCTGGTGGTCGACGACGACGCCGCGATCCGGACCGTGGTCCGCGAAGCGCTGCGGCGCGCCGGGCATGTCGTCGAGACCGCCGCATCGGTGGCGGATCAGCGGCGCCTTTTCGCCAGCTTCGACCCGCAGGTGCTGGTGACCGATGTCATGCTGCCGGACGGAAACGGCCTCGATGTCATCCCCGAGATGCTCGCCAAGGATCCGGGCCTTCCGGTGATCGTCCTGTCGGCGCAGAACACCTTCACGACCGCCCTGCGCGCGACCGAGCAGGGGGCGTTCGATTATCTTCCCAAGCCATTCGATCTCGGCGAACTCACCCGCGCGGTCGCCGATGCCCTTGCGGCGCGGATGGCGAGCGGCGCCGCATCGGCTGCCAGCGAGGCCACCGAAGACCTGCCGCTGATCGGCCGTTCGCCGCCAATGCAGGAAGTCTATCGGACCATCGCGCGGGTGGTCGCCAATGACCTCACCGTCCTGGTCCTTGGCGAATCCGGCACCGGCAAGGAACTGGTTGCACGGGCAATTCACGACTTCGGTCCCCGCGCTGCCGCGCCTTTCGTCGCCATCAACATGGCGGCGATTCCCCGTGAACTGATCGAGTCCGAGCTGTTCGGCCATGAGCGGGGCGCCTTCACCGGCGCGCAGGCGCGGTCGGCGGGGCGCTTCGAGCAGGCGCAGGGCGGCACACTGTTCCTCGACGAGATCGGCGACATGCCGATGGAGGCGCAGACTCGTCTGCTGCGCGTGTTGCAGGCTGGCGAGTTCACCACGGTCGGTGGCACTCGTTCGATCAAGGCCGACGTTCGTATCATCGCCGCAACCCACAAGGATCTTCCACGCCTGATCGCCGAGGGCGGTTTTCGCGAGGACCTCTATTACCGATTGAATGTTGTGCCGATCCGGCTCCCCTCGCTGCGCCAGCGGGGCGAGGATATCGGCGAACTGGCGCGCTATTTCCTTGAGCGCGCGGCAGCCGATGGCCTGCCCCGCAAGGCGCTGGACCCGGGTGCGATCGCGCGCCTGATGCAGCATGGCTGGCCCGGAAATGTCCGCGAGCTCGAGAATCTCATGCGTCGGCTGGCCGTGCTCAGCCGCGAAGATGTGATCACGGCGGGTCTCGTCGAACAGCAGTTGCAGCAGCTGCCGTCGGCCGAGACCAACCTGGCACAGCCTGGTGTGGTCAGTGCCGCAGGGCTTTCGGAGGCGGTGGAACAGCATCTGGGAAGCTATTTTTCCGGATTCGGCCGTGATCTGCCTCCGGACGGGCTTTATGATCGCGTGCTGGCCGAGGTCGAGCGGCCCTTGCTGCGACTCACTCTGGCGGCGGTGAAGGGCAATCAGCTGCGCGCAGCCCGCTTGCTTGGAATCAACCGAAATACCTTGCGCAAGAAGTTGACCGACCTGCAGATCGACGCGCTGGCCGCGAAGCGATCGGACTAGGTCGCGAACCAACCTCCGCCCGGGCGACGCGGCGTGCCCTCTCTGCGACGTCACTGTGTTCCCGAGGCCACGCTATTGTGGTAGCCGGGCAACGATGGCGTTTCTCGGTCTGACATTGACGCGCGTGCGGCGGCGGCTCGTTATGGCCTGGCGGCTGCACCGGCTCATGCCGCTTATCGAGATTGCGACGCCGATCGCGACATTGCTGATCCTGATCGCGAGCTATCGTGTGGTCACGGCCAGCGGCCGGCCGCAGGTTCCGATTTCGCCGACCTTCGCGACATTGTTGCTTGGTGCCAATTTGCTGGCGTTCATGAGCCTCATGGTGCTGATCGCGCGGCGCGTGGCCATCTATCGCGCTTCGCAGTCGGAACTGGGGAGCAGGGGACGGCTGCACGTCCGCCTCGTCGCCTTCTTCTCGTTGATCGCTACCGTTCCAACGCTGCTGGTAGTGGTGTTCGCATCGTTGCTGTTCCAGCTTGGCACCCAGTTCTGGTTCTCCGACAAGGCGCGGGTCGTGCTGCGCAGCTCGGAGCGGGTCGCGCAGGCCTATGTGACCGAAAGCAAGGAGCGCCTGCTCGGCGACATCACGGCGATGTCGGGAGATCTTCGCTATTTCCTCTCGGCCACGACGATCGACGATCCCCGCTTCGCTACCGAGTTCGCGCGGCAGATTGCCTATCGCGGCCTGTCCGAGGCGGCGATCATCAATATCGACAGCTCGGGCACGCCGCAGCTGATCGCACTTGCCAATCTCGACAAGCGTGCGCTGGACCGGCGCCTGCCACCGGCCACGATCCCTTTCCTCCAGGGCGGGCAACCCCGGATCACGGCGGAGGCGGGCGACCGCATCGAGGGGACGATCCTGCTCGATGGCGCGAGCCGCACCTATCTCTACGTGTCGCGCCAAGCCGCGCCCGACGTGCTCGCTCAGGCGGTCCGGGCGCGGTCCGCGCTGGGAGACTATGTGGCGACGATCGATCGCGCACGGGCCCTGCAGCTTCGCTTCAACATCCTTCTGATGATCATGGCGCTGGCGATTCTCGGCGTTGCCATCTGGGTCGCGATGCGTGTCGCCGACCGGCTTGTGCGTCCGGTCAACGAACTCGTCTCGGCCGCCCGACGCGTGGCAGCGGGTGACCTGACGGCCCGCGTGCATATTTCCCCCAGTTCCGACGAGGTCGGCACGCTCGGCAGCGCCTTCAACCGCATGACGCGCAAATTGGGTGAGCAGACCGGCGCTCTGGTCGCCGCCAACAGTCAGCTCGAAGACCGCAGCGCTTTCATTGAGGCGGTCCTTTCGGGCGTCACCGCCGGCATCGTGTCAGTGGACAGCCAGCGGCACGTGACCCTCGTCAACCCGTCGGCACGCACGATGCTCGATCTGGAGGAGCCGGTCGAAGGCCGGCCACTCGCGGAGATCAGTGCCGAGCTCGACCGGGTGCTCGACAGTGGCAATCGCGAGGTGGTCGTTCAGACGGTGATCGCCGGGGAGCCGCGAACGCTCGCCGTCCGCTCCGTGGTGGCCGAAGGCGCGCGCGTGCTAACGTTCGACGACATCACCCAGCGCTTGGCGGACCAGCGCCGCGCCGCCTGGGCCGATGTCGCGCGGCGGATTGCGCATGAGATCAAGAATCCGCTCACCCCGATCCAGTTGGCTGCCGAACGGCTGCAGCGTCGCTATGGCAAGGAGATCAGCTCCGATCCGGGCGTGTTCGAGCGGCTGACGGCTACCATCGTCCGCCAGGTCGGCGACATGCGCCGCATCGTCGACGAATTCTCCTCCTTCGCGCGCATGCCTAAACCGGTTTTCCGTGAAGAGGCGGTGGTCGACATTGCGCGGCAGGCGATGTTCCTGCACGAGGTCGCCCATCCGGCGATCAGCTTCAGCCTCGACACCGAAGGTCTCGCACCGACGATGGTTTGCGACCGGCGTCAGCTCGGCCAGGCGCTGACCAATCTCGTCAAGAACGCCGTCGAGGCGATCGAGGAGAATCCGCAACAGCATGCCCCCGGGGTGATCGCGATGACGATCCGTATCGGTAGCGGGCGGCTGAGGATCGTACTGGCCGACAACGGGCCGGGCCTGCCGATGGAGCGCGATCGCCTGACCGAGCCCTATATGACGACGCGCAAGCGCGGCACCGGCCTTGGCCTCGCCATCGTGCGCAAGATCGTCGAGGACCATCTCGGCACGCTGTCGCTGCGCGACCGGCCCGGTGGCGGCACGATCGTCGATCTCGATTTCGATCTGGACGCGCTGGCGACTATCGCCACTGCGTCCGAGGAACGCCTCGCTCAGGATGGCGAGGATGCCAAATTCCCGTCCCTCAAGAGAAGTGGAACCGCTTGACGCATGGCTCTGGAAATCCTGATCGTCGATGACGAGGCCGACATCCGCGACCTGGTGGCGGGTGTGCTCGAGGACGAGGGCTATGCCGCGCGTACGGCAGCCGACAGCGATACCGCGCTGGCCGCGATCGATGACCGGCGGCCTTCGCTGGTCCTGCTCGACGTCTGGTTGCAGGGATCGCGTCTCGACGGCCTCGACCTGCTTGACGAGATCAAACGGCGCGACCCGACCTTGCCGGTGCTGATGATCTCTGGCCACGGCAATCTCGATACCGCTGTGGCCGCGATCAGGCGGGGGGCTGCCGATTTCATCGAAAAGCCGTTCGAGGCGGAGCAACTCCTGCTGCTCGTCGGTCGCGCCACCGAGACCGACCGGCTGCGCCGGGAAAATGCGACGCTCAAGGCGCAGATCGGCCAGGAAGAGGAACTGACCGGCAATTCCAGCGCCATCAACGGCATTCGCGCCACGCTGAAGCGGGTGGCGGCGACCGGCAGTCGCGTGCTGATCAGCGGTCCCGCCGGCGTCGGCAAGGAGGTCGCTGCGCGTCTTCTCCACCTGTGGAGCAACCGCGCCAACGCCCCCTTCATCGTCGTGAGTGCGGCGCGGATGGAGCCCGAGCGGGTCGAAGAGGAGCTTTTCGGCGTCGAGGAGAATGGCGAACTCATCCGCCCGGGCCTGCTTGAACAGGCGCATGGCGGAACGCTGTTTCTCGACGAGATTGCCGATATGCCGCTCACGACCCAGGCAAAGATCCTGCGCGTGCTCACCGAACAGGCGTTCAGCCGGATCGGCGGACAACGTATCGTAAAGGTCGACGTCCGCGTCGTGTCGGCCACGGCGCGCAACCTCGCCGAGGAGATCGACGGCGGCCGCTTTCGCGAGGACCTCTATTACCGCCTCAACGTCGTTCCCGTGAATATCCCGCCGCTGGCCGAACGCCGCGAGGACATTCCTGCACTGGTCGAGCATTTTCTCGCCCGCTTCGCCTCGGAGCGCCGCCTGCCCACGCCGAGTGTGACGCCTGATGCGGTCGGTGCGCTGCAGACCTATGACTGGCCCGGCAATGTCCGCCAGCTCCGCAATATCGTCGAAAGGACGATGATCCTGGCGCCTGGCGACCGGATTGGCGAGATCGAACTCGACATGTTGCCCGCCGAGGTGCTGAACGATCAGGCGCGGCTGGCGCCGGGCGAGGCCGCGCGGTCGATCATGGGCACCCCGCTGCGCGAGGCGCGGGAGACGTTCGAGCGCGAATATCTGCGCGTCCAGATCCGGCGCTTTTCGGGCAATATATCGAAGACGGCCGCGTTCATCGGCATGGAAAGGTCGGCGCTTCACCGTAAGCTTAAGACGCTCGGCCTGGTCGATGCGCGTGATGATCAGGAACCCTGATCGCCCCGCGCGCCTGTCGTTCCGCCGCAACGTCTGATTTTTGTTGCATGTGCGAGATAGACGGCGGCGCTCGGGTCGGCTATCGTCTGTTCGTCCCCGCATAGGGTGGGGGCAGCACGACGCCATGCAACGGCGCACGAAGCGGGCCATGACCCGCCAAGACCGGAGACCGGCAATGGCCGACAAGGTCAATAATCTTCAGGATATCTTCCTCAACTCGGTCCGCAAGACCAAGACCCCCGTCACGATGTTTCTTGTCAAGGGCGTCAAGCTCCAGGGCATCATCACCTGGTTCGACAATTTCTCCGTCCTGCTCCGCCGCGACGGCCAGTCCCAGCTCATCTACAAGCACGCCATCTCGACCGTGATGCCTGCGCATCCGCTCGACATGACCGAGATCGACAAGGGCTTCGAAGAGAAGAAGTCCCACCTGCTTCAGGAAGTCTTTCTGTCGGCGGTCCGCAAGACCCGTGAGCCGGTGACGATGTTCCTCGTCAATGGCGTCATGCTCCAGGGTGAGATCGCCGCCTACGACCTCTTCTGCATGTTGCTGCGCCGCGACGGGCTTAGCCAGCTTGTCTACAAGCATGCCATCTCGACCGTGCAGCCGGCGCATCCGATCAATCTGGCCGAGATCGACAGTTCGGACGACGATTGAGCGTTTTCAACCGTGAGGAAGACGATGGACTGAGCCGCGGCGCACGGGCGATCGTGGCTCTTCCTGAGCGTGCGGGTGACAATCCCCGCAGTGCGGAGGCTCGACTCGACGAGGCTGCAGGTCTTGCTGCCGCGATCGGGATCGATGTCGTCGGAAGGCTCGCCTTCCGTCTGCGCGACCCCAAGCCCGCCACCTTGTTCGGATCGGGTCAGGTCGAGCAGATCGCGCTGGCCATCCGCCAGGATGAGGCCGAGCTGCTCGTGGTCGATGCGGCGCTGACGCCGATCCAGCAGCGCAATCTCGAAAAGGCGATCAAGGCCAAGGTCATCGACCGGACAGGCCTGATCCTCGAGATTTTCGGTGAGCGCGCGGCGACGGCCGAGGGCCGACTTCAGGTCGAGCTCGCCCATCTCGACTATCAGGCCGGCCGCCTTGTGCGCAGCTGGACCCACCTCGAGCGGCAGCGCGGCGGTTTCGGCTTCCTCGGTGGCCCGGGCGAAACCCAGATCGAGGCCGACCGGCGCCTGATCCGCGACCGCATGGCGAAGCTTCGGCGCGAGCTGGAGCAGGTCCGGCGGACGCGCGGCCTGCATCGGGCGCGCCGCCAGCGAGCGCCCTGGCCGGTCATCGCCCTGGTCGGCTACACCAATGCCGGCAAATCGACGCTGTTCAACCGGATGACCGGCGCGAAGGTGATGGCCGAGGATCTGCTGTTCGCCACGCTCGACCCGACGATGCGTCAGATATCGCTCCCGGGCCTCGACAAGGCGATCCTGTCGGACACGGTTGGCTTCGTGTCGGACCTGCCGACCCAGTTGGTCGCAGCTTTCCGCGCGACCCTTGAGGAGGTAACCGGGGCCGATATCATCCTGCATGTGCGCGACATCGCCCATCCTGATAGCGATGCGCAGGCGGCCGACGTGCTGTCGGTGCTGGGCGAGATCGGCGTCGGCCCGCGCGCACCGGATGCAGAGGCCGGGGAGGGGGCGCCGATACTCGAGGTCTGGAACAAGATCGACATGCTCGACGAGGAGGCTCGGTCGGCGATCGAGGCCGAGGCGAGTCGGCGCGAGGATGTGATTACGCTGTCGGCTTTGCAGGGCGATGGTGTCGAACAGCTGCGGCGGAATGTCTCCGATCGCCTGTCGAAGGGCAATCGTGTCCGCACGCTGAGCGTTCCCATCGGCGACGGGGCGGCGCTCGCCTGGCTCCATGCCCATGGCGAGGTACTGGGCCAGGAGGTCGATGGCGAGCGGATGGTGGTCGAGGTGCGGTTGTCGGACGCCGATCTGGCGCGCTTCGAGGCGCGCTGAGGCTTAGCCGCGTTCGGCCTGCTTGGCCTGTAGCCAGAGCGCTTCCTGCGCGTCCAGATCGAGGCTTGTGAACGCTTCGCCCGCGATCGCTTCCATCGCCCTAAAGCGCCGTTCGAACTTGCCATTGGCGGCCCGCAGCGCCGCTTCGGGATCGATGCCGAGCTTGCGCGACCAGTTGACCACCGCGAACAGCAGGTCGCCCATTTCCTCGAAACGATGGGCATCGTCGTCGGCTGCCAGGACTTCGGCCATCTCCTCGTCTATCTTCTCGCGCGCACTCTCGGCCTCGGGCCAGTCGAATCCGGTGCGCGCCGCGCGCTTCTGCAGTTTCTCCGCACGAAGCAGGGCGGGGAGGGCAACCGTTACCCCCGCCAATGCGCTGCTGTCGGCGCTCTTACCGGCGCGTTCGCTGGCCTTGATCTCTTCCCAGCCGGGGCTTTGCCCGTCGCCGAACACGTGCGGATGTCGGCGGATCATTTTCGCGCAGATCGAGTCGAGCACGTCGCGCAGATCGAACAGGCCGCGCTCCTCCGCCATGCGGGCATGGAAGACGACCTGCAGTTGCAGGTCGCCGAGTTCGTCACGCAGGGCGTCCATGTCGGCACGCTCGATGGCGTCGGCGACTTCATAGGCTTCTTCGATCGTATAGGGCGCGATGCTGGCGAAATCCTGTTCGATATCCCACGGGCAGCCGGTTTCGGGATCGCGGAGGCGGGCCATGATGGCGTGAAGCTGTTCGATCATGGCGATCACCTATCCCAGGGCGGTTGCGGCGAGAAGATGTCGCGGAAATGGGCGATGAACGCGCTGGCATTGGGCGTATCGCGCGCGCCACGTGGCTGCACCGCATAGATGGCGACATCGGTTGCCCCGCTCACGTCGCAAAGCACGCGCACCAGTCGGCCGTCCCGGAGCGCGGGACCGATGTCCCAGGTCGAGCGCAGGGCTATGCCGAGCCCGGCCAGCGCAAGGTCGCGGGCCACTTCGCTGGAATTGGTCCTGACCGCGCTCTGGCCATCGATCGTCGCGGGGCCTTCCGGCCCCTCCAGCCGCCAGGGCAATTGATGATCGGCGGCGAGAAGCCGGTGGTCGGCCAGATCGTCGAGCGTCTTAGGTTCGCCATGACTGGCGAGATAGGCGGGCGACGCGCACAGGATTCGGCGGTTTTCCGCCAGCAGGCAGGCGTCAAGCGACTTGGCCGGCGGCGGAGAGATGCGGATGGCGACATCGATGCGCTCGCCGAGCAGATCGACGAAGCCATCGTCGAGGTCGATCGCCAGCTCGACCTTGGGATATCGGTCGAGAAAGCCCTTGAGATGCGGAACGACGTGGAGCCGTCCGAAAGAGGTCGGTGCGGAAACGCGCAGCGGGCCGCCCGGCTGGCCGATCCGGCCGGCCACGCGGGCCTCGGCGGCGCGCGTCGCTTCGACGATGCGGCTGACATCTTCGTAGAAGGTCCGGCCAACGTCGGTGACCTGTAGCCGCCGCGTCGTGCGGTGGACGAGTTGCGCGCCGAGACGCGTCTCGAGCCGGGCGAGCCTCTTGGAAACCATGGCGGGGGAAATCCGAAGCCGACGGCCCGCAGCCGCGAGGCTGCCGGCGTCGACGATCTCGACGAACAGGTCATAATCCTCATGCACCCGCTCATGCTGCCCCAACATCGGTTGCAAAGCCATGGCCGATCGCGGATGAGGGCGGCGGTAGTGGCGGGGCTTCGGGGGCAGGGATGATTCAGCGCTGGCTGTTGCATGTCGCCTGCATCTGCGCGCTTGCCTGGCCAGCGTTCCTAAACGGTCAGCCTTTCTTCTTCCCGGATACGACCTCTTATGTGCGGGCGGCGGACAGCGCCGTGTATATTTTTTCCGGTCACCGCATCTCCAGCGAGTGGACCGAGCATTATCGCCATGCCCTCGACCCGGCCAGCAGGCAGGTCGCAACCGGCCGCCACGTCGCCGCGCATGGCAACGACATCGCCAGTCAGAGCATCATGGCGGGCCGCTCCCCCTATTTCGGGGCGCTGCTGTGGATGACCTTCCTGTTCGGCAGCTTCTGGCTGTTCGTGATTGCGCAGGCGATGGCAGCCTACTGGCTGGTCCACCTGGCTCTGCGCATGTTCGGCGTGCTTAGCCCCCTGCCGCTCGTCGCGGTCGTCGCGCTGCTTTCGCTGGGCACCTCGCTACCTTTTTTTGTGGGGCTGTTGATGCCCGATCTTCTGGCGGGTCTGGGCATGCTTGCCTTTCTCTTGCTGGCGATCGAGCGTGGCCGGATGGCGCGATGGGAGCGCGCAGGCGTCGCCGCGCTGCTGCTGCTGTCGCTGCTGTCGCATTTGACCCATATCGTGGCGGTCGCGGCAATGCTCGCGCTGCTGCCGATAGGGATGCGGTTGGCCGGCCGTCCATGGTCGACATGGCGTAGCTTGTTCGTGACGACCCTCGCCCTGCTGGCAGTCGGGATCGCGTCGGTGGTCGTTACGGGCGCCGTCGTCGAGCGGGTATTCGGGCGGAAACCCCTGCTCGTGCCGCTCCTGACCGCACGTTTCATGGCCGATGGACCGGGCCTTGCCTATCTGCGAGACCATTGTGACCGTCCCGTCTTCGCAGCTTGCGCGTGGAAAGATCGCTCGTCGGTCGCAGCCGGAGAATTTCTCTGGTCGCTCGACCCGGCGCGGGGCGGCTATATGTTTGCCGATGCCAAGACCCGCCGGGCGATGTCCGACCAGGACACTGCCTTTGCGCTGGCCGTCCTCGCCGAGCATCCGCTCGCCCAAGGCGGGCGCGTGGCTTATAATGCCGGGCGTCAGATGCTGCGGTTCGAGACCGACATCCTCAACTATCACTGCGCTCCGGGCGACCGATGCTGGCGCTCGTTGCCGCCACGCCAGCGTGCGGCGTTGCTGTCGTCTCTAGGTGGGCAGGACCTCTGGCCACAGCAACTTGTCGCGAGCCTTCAGCAAGCGATCGTCGCCGCTTCGGTGCTCCTGCTTCTGATCTGGTCGGTTCGGGGCAGGTCTGCCGCGCAAGCAGATCGTGACCTGCTGCTCTGGATAGCCCTGTTCGCCGTCGGTGCCATCGTCAACGCACTTCTGGGCGGCGGTGTATCGGAGCCGCAGCCGCGTTATCAGGCGCGGATCATCTGGTTGCTCCCGTTCATGACTTCGATTGCTGCACTCCTTTGGCTGCGCGCTCGCAGCGACGAGAAGCACGGATGACAAGCGCCCGGCCGCCCTTTATCAACGCCGGCATGAAGCCCGATATCGCCGTCATCCTGCCCTGCTACAACGAGGAAGCGGCAATCGGCGCGACCGTCGCTGGCTTCCGCAAGGCACTGCCCGATGCCCGCATCTACGTTTTCGACAACAACAGCCGGGACCGTACGGTTGAGGTCGCGCGTGCCGCCGGAGCCATCGTCCGCACCGAGCGGATGCAGGGCAAGGGGCATGTCGTCCGGCGCATGTTTTCCGATGTCGAGGCCGACATCTATGTGATGGCCGATGGCGACGCGACCTATGACGCGGCGGCGGCGCCCGAACTGATCCGCATGATGCTGGCCGAGCGCCTCGACATGGTCGTCGGTGCGCGCAAGTCCGAGGTAGAGGAGGCCTATCGTCGCGGTCACCGCTTTGGCAACAAAATGCTGACCGGCATCTTGGCGCGGCTCTTTGGTCGGAGTTTTTCCGATATCTTATCGGGTTACCGGGTTTTTTCGCGACGCTTTGTGAAGAGCTTCCCGGTCCTGTCCGCCGGTTTCGAGATCGAAACCGAGATCAGTATCCATGCCCTCGAGCTGCAGATGCCCGTTGGCGAGGTCGTAACCCATTATGGCGCACGCCCGGAAGGGTCCGCGTCCAAGCTTTCCACCTATCGCGACGGCTTCCGTATCCTCTGGACGATCCTGACGCTGTTCCGGATCGAGAAGCCGGTGCTGTTTTTCGGGGCGATCGGCGGGCTGCTCGCAGCCCTGGCAGTCCTGCTCGCGGTTCCGCTGGGCATCACTTATCTGCAGACCGGGCTGGTACCCCGCCTGCCGACAGCCCTGCTGGCGACGGGCCTGATGATCCTGGCCTTCTTCAACGTCTATACCGGACTGATCCTCGCCACGGTGGTGCGGGGACGGCGGGAGGTCAGGCGGCTCGCCTATCTCGCCTATCCGGCTCCTGGTGATCAGGACCGGACCGGCTAGCGCGCGTCACCAAAGGCGTCGTTCGCGGGCCAGATGGTAGACGAAGATCGGTACGCCGAGCAGCGCGGTGAGAACGCCCAGCCGCAACTCCACGTCCGATGTGGGAATCAGCCGCACCACGATGTCGGCAGCGCAGAGCAAAGCACCTCCACCCAGAGCGGAAGGGAGCAGCAGTGAGGAGGGCGCCCGATCGGTGAAGGGGCGCAGAAGATGCGGAACGATCAGGCCTACGAACCCAATCGCACCCGAAACGGCGACGGCGGCCCCCACGCCGATAGCGATTCCGAGCATCAGGCGGATACGCACCGCCGCGAGATCGATGCCCAGGGTCCGAGCGGCATCTTCGCCGAGGGTCAGCGCATCGAGGGCGTGCGCATCCCGGAAGAGCAGCGCCATCGCAGGCAGGATGCAGGGCAGTGCAATCCAGACATGGGTGAAGGAGCGATCCTCGAGCGATCCCATCAGCCAGCTCATGATCTCCATCCCCGCGAAGGGGTTGGGCGCGAGGTTCAGCGCCAGGCTGATCCCTGCACCCGCCGCTGTGCCCACCGCGATGCCCGCCAGGATCAGCGAAAGCGGGCTTTCGGCTTTGCGCGCGAGCAGGAGCAGCGGCGCCAGCCCGATGAACGCCCCGGCGATGGCGAGCAGTGGCAACATGGCCGGGTGCATCTGCGACAATCCGAAATAGAGCGCGATCACCGCGCCCAGCGCTGCGGCATTCGACGTCCCGAGGATCGAGGGCTCCGCCAGCGGATTGCGCAGATAGCCTTGAAGCACTGCTCCGGCGAGACCCAGCATGGCGCCGACGAGTAGTCCCAGGAGCGCGCGCGGCAGGCGCAGATCGAGCAAGATGTCGCGCAGCAGCGGATCGCCTGTTGCCGATACGATCCCCAGCAGCTCGTGCAGCCCATAGGGCGTGGGGCCGGTCAGCAGCGAACCCGTGGCCAGCAGCAGGGCGAGAATGGCCAGCGAGGCGAGCAGCAGTGCGCGGGGTGGGGGAGCAGAGGCCATGGGCCTCGGCTTGACCGCAGACGCGCCTTGCTTTCAAGAGGGATCATGCCCCGCCCCATTGAGAGCCTCATTTTCGCGCTGGCGGCAACGCTGCCGGGGGCAGCTTTCGGTAAAGCCAACGCCGCGACATCGACCCCGCCGCCCGAGCGGATCGTGTCGCTGAGTTTGTGCGCCGACCAATATCTCGTCCTGCTCGCCGATCCGGCGCAGATCGTGGCGCTGAATCGCTTCTCACAGGATCGCGGCATGTCCTGGGCCTATGAACGGGCCAAGCGCTTTCGCGTCACGCGCGGCGATGCGGAATCGTTGATGACGCTCCGGCCCGACATGGTCTTCACTGCGGGCTTCGGCACTCCCGCCGCGCTGGAGGTGCTGCGCCGTCGCCGGATCAGGACGGTCGAGCTCGAACGCGCGGAAGATTATACTGCGATCGAGCGCTCGGTGCGTCAGGTTGCGGCGGCGGTCGGACATCCGCACCGGGGTGAGGCGCTGATTGCGGCGATGCGTGCGCGCCTTGCGTCGCTCGGGCCGGCGCCCGGACGAGGCCGCGTTGCGGCATATTATCAACGACGCGGCTATCTCACCGGAAAGGGCACCTTGGTCGACGATATGATGGCGCGCGCCGGGCTGACGAACCTCGCCGCACATCTGGGCCGCCCGATGCTGTCCTATCTGTCAATCGAGCAGATGGCTCGGGCCAGACCCGACTTTCTGTTGGTCGAGCAGAAGGGTGTCGTCCGCGACCGAGGCACGGAAATGCTGGAACATCCGTTGCTGCGTCGCACTGTGCCGGACAGCCGGCGCCTGTTGTTGCCTGAGGCGCTGACGACTTGTGCCGGTCCGAGCTACCCGGACGCCATGGCGGCGCTGTATAGGGGGATAGGGCAGGCGGATCGCGCTGCCCGGCGATCAGCTCAGTCGCGCTGATCCTCGGTACCGCGATATTTCAGTTCGAGATAGCGGCCCTGCGTTGCGAGCTTGTCGAGATCGCCGCTCACCAACTGCTCGCCCATGCGGCGAAGCTCATCGTCGACGACCTTGAGCCCGTCGACAAGTTGGCGATCGGGCGAACTGCCATTGCGCTCGACCCGGCGCATTCCCTCGGGGACCTGCTTATAGCCTTCGACGAGCTCCGGCAGCTCCTCTGCCATCAGCTTGCGGAACTCATAGGCGGCGGGTTCGCGCGGATCGAGCTTGGCCAGCTGCGGGCCGAGCGCCTCGAGCTTGATCCCGATCTCGTCCGCCAGTCTCTGAGCCGGGGCGGGGAGGGCAAGCCTTTGCGCCTCCAGCCATCGTTCGGTCTGTGAAGGCAAAAGCGGCAGGTCGCTCTTCGCCATCTGTTGGGGCGTCGGCTCTGGCGCCTGCGGCCAGCCGAGGATTCCGAAGAAGACGATAGCCATCGCGACCAGCATCAGGAAGAAGCCCCAGATGCCGAGCGGTGTGACGAAGGCGCCGATGATGCCGCCGGCCAGCGCTACACCGAGCACTGCGAAGAAGGCGAGACGGAGCCGGCGAAAGAAGCCGACGACGCGGCGCCTGTGCGCCTTGATCGCGCGGGGCGTGGTGCGCGAGCGTATGCGCTCCAGCACCTCTTCGGCGCGATCCATGGCGGCGCGGCTGTCGACCATCTTCTGGTTGTCCTATTCCAGCGCCTTGAACGGCTCGGTCTGCCCTTGGGCGGCACCCTCGGCGCGCGCGATATAGCCCTTCGACTTCTCGACCTCTGAGGTCAGCACGTTGACCGTCTGCTTCATCGAGGACAACGCCTCCACCTTGAAACGATCGATCGTGTCCATCGTGTCGTAGATGTTCTGGAAGGCGCGCTGCAGCGTCTCGATCGGGATCGTCGAAGAAGCGGCCTGCTTGTGGATTTCGGCGGTCTGGTTCTTCAGCATTGTGCCGGTCGATTCGATCATGTTCGCTGTTGTCGTGTTGAGCGCGGTGATCTGTTCCAGAACGAGCTTCTGATTGGTCAGCGCCTGCGCCACGGTGACGGCAGTGCGCAATGCCGAAACGGTCGTCGTTGAGGCGCGGTCGACGCCTTTGACCAGTTCGACATTATTCTTCTTGACCAGATCGAGCGCCAGATAGCCCTGCACCGTGACCGCCATCTGGGTCAGCAGGTCCTGCGTGCGCTGGCGGACATAGAAGAGTGCGGTTTCGCGGATCGCCTTCGCTTTTTCGGGCTCGCTGCTGTCGAGTTCGAGCGCCTTGGTCTCGAGCCGCTCGTCGAGCGTCTTGGACAGGTGGATCATCTGCTCGAGCCGGCCCATCGCCGCCCAGAGATTCTGTCGCTCGACGTCGATCGCGGCGTTGTCCTTGATCAGTTCGTCCTTGCCCGAAGCGAGGCTGTTGAGGATCGACGAGATGTGGCTTTGGGCAGAGCGATAGCTGTCGAAATAGTCGCGCATCCGGTCGCCCCAAGGGATGATCCCGAACAGCTTCTTGCGCGTGAAGAGATTGTCGCGCTTGCCCGGATCGAGATCCTCGACCGTGCGTCGCAGTTCCGCGAGGTTCGCGCCGACGCCATTGTCCGCGTCGATCGCCTTGACCGGACGGTCGAGAAAGCGGTTCGACTGGCCGGCGGCTTCGGCGATCTCGCGGCGGCCCATATTGCTGATCGAATCGACGCGCTTGCCGAATTCGGGGCTATTGACGTCCTGGGCGACGAGTTCCTCGACGAAGGCGTCGACCTTCTCTTCGAGCTGTGAGCGCTGCTCGTCGCGTAAGGGAACGAGCCCTGCAGCCTTCTCCGGCGCGAGCGCTTTCACTGGTGCTGGCGGTTGCAGCACAAGATCCGGTTGCTCTGTCGTCGTTGTGCTGGCCATTGCCGGCGTCTCCCTCGTACTTTGCTGTGCGCAAAGATGGCCGCTGGAGGTGCATTATTCAAGCGATACGGCGGACGTAGCCCGATAACCGCAACGCAATCGTTAATTGCAAATATTGCAATTGCTGTTGACGCATCCGCATTTGTCGAATCAGCGTTCCGCGCGCAAAAGGGACGGGCCTTTCAGGCATCCTCTCCTAATGACTTCGGGCTGGTTCGTTCGGACCGGCCCTTTTTTTGTCCTCAGCGGATAGCGACGTGACCCGGGAGCGGCGTCTACGCGACGCTGCCCTTGTTGCATCGCCACATTTCCGCTATGCGCGCGGCAAATCCCTCCTATCAGGACTTTTACGACCATGAGCCTCCGCAACGTGGCGATCATTGCGCACGTCGATCACGGCAAGACCACGCTGGTTGACCAGCTGTTCCGCCAGTCCGGCACCTTCCGTGAAAACCAGCGCGTCGAAGAGCGTGCGATGGACTCGAACGACCTCGAAAAGGAACGTGGGATCACGATCCTGGCGAAGTGCACCTCGGTCGATTGGGAAGGCACGCGCATCAATATCGTCGACACGCCCGGCCACGCCGATTTCGGCGGCGAGGTGGAGCGCATCCTCTCGATGGTCGATGGCGTGATCCTGCTGGTGGACTCGTCGGAAGGCGCGATGCCGCAGACCAAGTTCGTGACCGGCAAGGCGCTGGCCCTCGGCCTTCGTCCAATCGTCGTCGTCAACAAGATCGATCGCCCGGACTCGCGCGTCGAAGAGGTGCTGAACGAGGTGTTCGACCTGTTCGTCAGCCTCGACGCCACCGACGAGCAGCTCGATTTCCCGGTTCTCTATGCCTCGGGCCGCAACGGCTATGCGAGCGAAGACGCCCAGGCGCGCGAGGGAACGCTGCGTCCCCTTTTCGAGCGGATCGTCGCCCATGTTCCGGCGCCGCAGCTCGATCTCGATGCGCCGTTCAGCTTCCTCGTGACGCTGCTCGACCGTGACAATTTCCTCGGCCGTATTCTGACCGGTCGCGTCAACAGCGGCACGGTCAAGCTGAACCAGCCGATCCATGCTCTCGATGCCGACGGCAAGATCATCGAAACCGGCCGCGCGACCAAGCTCATGTCTTTCCAGGGCCTGGAGCGCGTGCCCGTCGAGGAGGCCAAGGCTGGCGACATCATCTGCATGGCCGGCCTGACGGTCGCGACCGTGTCGAACACCATCGCCGATCCTGCGGTTTCCGTGCCGATCAAGGCGCAGCCGATCGATCCGCCGACGCTGTCGATGACCTTCGCGGTGAACGACAGCCCGATGGCGGGCCGTGAGGGCACCAAGGTGACGAGCCGCATGATCCGCGACCGTCTGTTCCGCGAAGCCGAGTCCAACGTCGCGATCAAGGTGACCGAGAGCGCCGGCAAGGACAGCTTCGACGTCGCCGGCCGTGGCGAGCTTCAACTCGGCGTATTGATCGAGACGATGCGCCGCGAGGGCTTCGAGCTCGGCATCAGCCGTCCGCGCGTGCTGTTCCGCGAGAATGAGCAGGGCGGCAAGGAAGAGCCGTACGAGACGGTCGTCATCGACGTCGACGAGGAATATTCGGGCACGGTCGTGGAGAAGATGAACCTCCGCAAGGCCGAGATGACCGACATGCGCCCGTCGGGTGGCGGCAAGACGCGCATCACCTTCTCGGCGCCGTCGCGCGGCCTGATCGGCTATCATGGCGAGTTCCTGTCGGACACCCGCGGTACCGGCATCATGAACCGCCTGTTCGAGAAGTACGGTCCCCACAAGGGCAATATCGAAGGCCGCAAGAACGGCGTGCTGATCTCGAACGGCGCCGGCGAAGCGAACAGCTACGCCCTCGGTCCTCTCGAAGAGCGCGGCATCCTGTTCGTCGGCCATGGCGAGGCCCTCTATGAGGGCATGATCGTCGGCGAGAACGCAAAGACCGACGATCTCGAAGTCAACCCAATGAAGGCGAAGCAACTCACCAACTTCCGTGCCTCGGGCGGCAAGGACGATGCGATCCGCCTGACGCCGCCGAAGAAGATGACGCTGGAGCAGGCGATCGCCTATATCGACGACGACGAGCTGGTCGAAGTGACCCCGAAGTCGATCCGCCTGCGCAAGCGCCACCTCGATCCGCATGAGCGCAAGCGCGCGAGCCGGGCCAAGGCGGCGGCCTGAGGCACCTGAGCTAAAAGAAAAGGGGCGTCGGTTAATCCGGCGCCCCTTTTTTATCTGACCATCTTTGTCCGGTCGGCCCGCCAACCGACGGGCCGACTATCAGCGTGGCAATTCGGTCGTGCCCATCAGGTGCAGGTCGACCGCGCGAGCGCACTGGCGGCCCTCGCGGATCGCCCAGACGATCAGGCTCTGCCCGCGCCGCATGTCGCCACAGGCAAAGATGTCGTCCTGGCTGGTGGCATAGGCGTTAGTGTCCGCCTTCACATTGCCACGGCCGTCCAGTTCGACGCCGGCCTGTTCGATCATCCCGGCGGCGTTCGGTCCGACGAAGCCCATGGCGAGCAGGACCAGATCGGCCTGCAGAACGAATTCGCTGCCCGGCACTTCCTGCATACGGCCATCGACCCACTCGACACGCACGCACTCGAGGCCGGTGAGCTGGCCGTTGTTTCCGATCGCGCGCTTGGTCAGAACGGCCCAGTCGCGCTCGCAGCCTTCCTCGTGGCTCGACGAGGTGCGCAACTTCAGCGGCCAGTTCGGCCAGGTCATTGCCTTGGCTTCCTTTTCGGGAGGCTTCGGCATGATCTCGAGCTGGGTTACCGACGCAGCGCCCTGACGGTTCGAGGTGCCGACGCAGTCGGAGCCGGTGTCGCCGCCGCCGATGACCACGACATGCTTGCCGGTCGCCGTCAGCGTGCCACGCGGTGCCGCGCGCAACTCGTCATCACCGGCGACGCGCTTGTTCTGCTGGGTCAGGAACTCCATCGCATAGCGGACGCCCTGCAGCTCGAAGCCCGGTATCTCCAGCGGGCGCGGCTTTTCGGCGCCACCCGACAGGACGATCGCATCGAAATTCTCGCGGAGCGATTCGAGCGACACCTGAACGCCGACTTCGGTCGAGGTGCGGAAGGTCACGCCTTCCGCTTCCATCTGGACCAGACGGCGGTTGATCAGGTGCTTTTCCATCTTGAAGTCGGGAATGCCGTAGCGCAGCAGGCCGCCCATCCGGTCGTTCTTCTCGAACAGGGTCACGCTGTGGCCAGCGCGTGCCAGCTGCTGGGCGCATGCCATGCCCGCCGGTCCCGAACCGACCACCGCGACCGACTTGCCCGTCTTGCGGGTCGGCAGTTGCGGCCGGATCCAGCCTTCTTCCCATCCCCGATCGACGATCGCGCATTCGATCGACTTGATCGTGACCGGCGTGTCCTGGATGTTCAGAGTGCAGGCCGCTTCGCAGGGTGCGGGGCAGACCCGGCCGGTGAACTCCGGAAAATTATTCGTAGAATGAAGAACTTCGAGCGCATTCTTCCAGTCTTCTTCGAAGACGAGATGGTTCCAGTCCGGGATGATGTTGTTCACCGGACAGCCATTGTGACAGAAGGGAATGCCGCAATTCATGCAGCGTGCGGCCTGGTCGCGCAGTTCCTTGTCCGGCAGCGGGACGATGAACTCGTTCCAATGCTTCAGACGCTCGGTCGGCTTCGCATAGCTGCGATCCTTGCGCTCGATTTCGAGAAATCCGGTTGCCTTGCCCATCTTTATTCTCCGGTCATTCGGCGGCGACGTTGGCGGCGGCGAGGCGCTCGGCCTCCAGCTGCTGCAACGCCCGTCGATAGTCGCGCGGCATCACCTTGACGAAGCGCGACAGCATATTGTCCCAATCATCCAGCAGGGCTGCGGCCTGGGTGCTGCCCGTGTGGAGATGATGGCGTTCGAGCAGGATGCGCAGCCGCGCCGCGTCGTGGCGAAGCATGTCGCCCATGCCATAGTCATGGACGTTGCTCGCGCGCTGCTGCGGGCGGCCCTCCTCGACATCCGTGTCTGCCGCAGGGTCGATCGGTTCCACATCGACCATTGCCAGGTTGCAGCGCTGGCGGAACAGTCCGTCGGCGTCATAGACATAGGCGATGCCGCCCGACATGCCTGCCGCGAAGTTGCGCCCGGTCTGGCCCAGCACGACGACCACGCCGCCAGTCATATATTCGCAGCCATGGTCGCCAGTGCCTTCGACGACCGCGATCGCGCCCGAGTTGCGGACGGCGAAACGCTCGCCGGCCACGCCCTCGAAATAGGCCTCGCCCGCGATGGCACCGTAAAGGACGGTGTTGCCGACGATGATGTTCTCCAGCGGGTTGCGGTTCACATGGGCTGGTTGGCGCACGATCACACGACCGCCCGACAGACCCTTGCCGACATAGTCGTTGCCGTCGCCAGTCAGCTCGAGCGTAATGCCATGCGCCAGGAAAGCACCGAAGCTCTGTCCGGCGACGCCCGTCAGGCGGATCGTTATGGTGTTCTCGAGCAGACCCTTGTGGCCATAACGCCGTGCAACTTCGCCCGAGAGCATCGCACCAACGGTCCGGTTCACGTTGAAGACGGGCCGTTCGATGACGACCGGCTCGCCGCTCTCGAGCGCAGGCGCTGCGGCCGCGATCAGGTCGTTGTCGAGCGCTGCGTCGAGACCGTGGTCCTGGAATTGCGAATGGTGGAGCGTATTGCCCATCGCCGGCTCAGCGCGGTGCAGCAGCCGGCCCAGTTCGACGCCATGCGCCTTCCAGTGGTTGAGCGCTTTGCGCATGTCGATCCGGTCGACCCTGCCGACCATTTCCTGCAGCGTGCGGAAGCCCATCTCTGCCATGATCTGGCGGAGCTCCTCGGCGACGAAGAAGAAATAGTTGATCACATGCTCGGGCTGGCCGCTGAAGCGCGCGCGGAGGACGGGGTCCTGCGTCGCGACGCCGACGGGGCAGGTGTTCAGGTGGCATTTGCGCATCATGATGCAGCCGGCCGCGATCAGCGGAGCGGTCGCGAAGCCGAACTCGTCGGCGCCGAGCAGCGCGCCGATGGCGACGTCGCGGCCCGTGCGCAGGCCGCCGTCTACCTGGACGACGATGCGACTGCGTAGACCGTTGAGGAGCAGCGTCTGCTGGGTCTCGGCCAGGCCGATTTCCCAAGGACTGCCGGCGTGGGTCAACGAGGTGAGGGGAGACGCACCCGTTCCGCCATCATAGCCGGAGATGGTCACATGGTCGGCGCGCGCCTTGGAGACGCCTGCGGCCACCGTGCCGACCCCGACTTCCGACACCAGCTTCACCGAGACGCGAGCGCCAGGATTGACGTTCTTCAGGTCGTGGATCAGCTGCGCCAGATCCTCGATCGAATAGATGTCATGATGCGGCGGCGGGGAGATCAGGCCCACGCCGGGCGTCGAATGGCGGACGCGGGCGATATTCTTGTCGACCTTGTCGCCTGGAAGCTGCCCGCCTTCACCGGGCTTCGCGCCCTGCGCCATCTTGATCTGGATGTCGTCGGCATTGACCAGATATTCGGTAGTCACCCCGAAGCGGCCCGACGCGACCTGCTTGATTGCCGAACGCATCGAATCGCCATTGGGCAGCGGCTTGAAGCGGTCGGCTTCCTCGCCGCCCTCGCCGGTGTTGGAACGACCGCCGATGCGGTTCATCGCCATGGCGAGCGTCGTGTGCGCCTCGCGCGAGATCGAGCCGAAGCTCATTGCACCGGTTGCGAAGCGCTTGACGATTTCCGACGCCGGCTCGACCTCGTCGATGCTGATCGGCTTGTCAGCCTTCTTGAGGTCCATGAGCCCGCGGATGGACAACACGCGTTCGTTCTGCTCGTTGATCGATCGGGCAAATTCGGCGTAGCGATCCTGGCTGTTGCCGCGCACCGCATGCTGGAGGGATGCGACGCTCTCGGGCGTCCAGGCATGTTCCTCGCCACGGATGCGATAGCCATAGACGCCCCCGACATCGAGCATGTTGCGATAGATCGGGTTATCGCCATAGGCCGCCGCATGGCGGCGCACCGTCTCCTCGGCGACTTCCTGTAGGCCGATGCCCTCGATGGTCGTCGCAGTGCCGGTGAAATATTTCTCGATGAAAGCCGACGAGAGGCCGACCGCATCGAAAATCTGCGCGCCGCAATAGCTCTGATAGGTCGAGATGCCCATCTTGGACATCACCTTCAATATGCCCTTGCCGATCGCCTTGATGTAATTTTTCTGAACCTCGTAGCTGCTCAGCTCCAGCCCCTGACGGACCCGGATTTCCTCGAGCGTGTCGAAGGCCAGATAGGGATTGACCGCTTCGGCACCATAGCCAGCGAGCACGCAGAAGTGATGGACCTCGCGCGCTTCGCCGCTCTCGACGACGAGGCCCGTCTGCATACGCAGGCCCTGTTTGACGAGATGGTGGTGGACGGCTGCAGTCGCCAGAGCAGACGGCATCGCGATGCGGTCTGGGCCCTGTGCACGATCGGACAAGATGAGGATGTTCTTGTCGGCAAGGACGGCCTCGGTTGCAGCCCAGCACATCTCCTTGAGCGCCGTGGCCAGCCCGTCGGCACCGGCGGACGCTTCCCACGTCATGTCGATCGTCTCGGTGCGGAAAGCTCCATCGAGCTGCGCTTCCGCCGAGCGGATACGCGCCACGTCTTCGTTGGTCAGGATCGGCTGATCGACTTCGAGACGCAGATGGGTGCCTGCCTGGCGCCCAAGCAGATTCGGGCGCGGACCGATCATGGACACCAGCGACATTACCAGTTCTTCGCGGATCGGATCGATCGGCGGATTGGTAACCTGGGCGAAGTTCTGCTTGAAATAGTCGTAGAGCAGCCGCGAGCGGTTCGACAGCACGGCGATTGGCGTGTCGGTGCCCATGGATCCGATCGGATCCTCGCCATTGCGGGCCATCGGCTCAAGGAACTTGCTGATGTCTTCCTGCGTGTAACCGAAGGCCTGCTGGCTATCGAGCAGGGAGCGGGGATCGTTCGGCAGCACGGGCGTCTCGCCGATCTCTTCGGCGTCGAGAACGTCCAGATCCTTGAGCTTATACTGGGTGTCCTCCAGCCACTCGGCGTATGGAGATGCCGTTGCCAGGCTAGCCTTGATCTCCTCGTCCTCGATGATCCGGCCCTGTTCCATGTCGATCAGGAGCATCTTGCCGGGCTGAAGCCGCCATTTGCGGACGATCTTTTCCTCGGGGATCGGAAGTACGCCCGATTCCGAGGCCATGATCACATGATCGTCATCGGTGACGAGGAAGCGCGCGGGACGCAGGCCGTTGCGGTCGAGGGTCGCGCCGATCTGGCGGCCATCGGTGAAGGCCACGGCCGCGGGTCCGTCCCACGGCTCCATCAACGCGGCATGATATTCGTAGAAGGCCTTGCGGTCGGGGTCCATCAGCGGATTGCCGGCCCAGGCTTCGGGGATCAGCATCATCACCGCGTGGGCAAGCGAATAGCCGCCGGCAACGAGCAGTTCGAGCGCATTGTCGAGGCAGGCCGTGTCGGACTGACCGTGCGGGATGATCGGCCAGATCTTGTCGAGATCGGCGCCGATCAGCTCGGACTCCATCGTACGGCGGCGGGCGTTCATCCAGTTCACATTGCCGCGGACCGTGTTGATCTCGCCATTATGCGCGATGAAGCGATAGGGGTGCGCGAGCTTCCAGCTCGGGAAGGTGTTGGTCGAAAAGCGCTGGTGCACCAGCGCGATCGCCGAGGTCGTCAGCGGATCCGACAGATCCTTGTAGAAGCTGCCGACCTGACCGGCGAGCAGCAGGCCCTTGTAGACGACTGTCCGGCTCGAGAAGGACGGCATATAAAGGTCGGTCAGCCCCGGAAGTCCGTGCTTTTCGGCGAGCTTTGCCAGTGGGTTCTGCGTCTGCTTGCGGATCACGAGCAGCTTGCGTTCGAACGCATCCTGATCGGGGCAGTTGGCGCCGCGGCCGACAATCGCCTGCCGGATCACCGGCATCTCGTCGAGGACCGCCTGGCCAAGGCCCGTGGTGTCGACAGGCACGTCGCGCCAGCCGACCAGCGTCTGGCCTTCTTTCGCGATGAACTTCTCGAAGGCCGACACGGCGAAATCGCGTGCCGCATCGTCGCGTGGCAGGAAGCACATCGCGACGGCATAGTCGCCGGGCTGTGGCAGCGTCACGCCCGCCCCGGCCGCCCAGCCGCGCAGCAGCGCATCGGGAATCTGGATGAGGATGCCGGCGCCGTCGCCGAGCAGCGGGTCCGCGCCTACCGCGCCCCGGTGATCGATTTTCAGCAGAATCTCCAGGCCGCGCTGCACGACTTCGTTGGATTTAATGCCACGAATATTCGCGATGAAGCCGACGCCGCACGCGTCGTGCTCGTTGCGGGAATCGTACAAACCCTGGTTCTGCGGATAGCTCATCCGGCGATCTAGCTCCCCCAATGCGGTCCGGTACCGACCGGTCCTTCGGAAGCGGTGCCTATACCGCGATGCGCTCGTGAAGGAACCCTTCAAAAAGACGGGGGCGTGCAACCTGATCTATCAATGGGGCGCTTCGTCGCGTATTTTAGTTGCAAATGCACGCAAACCCGCCGCCCCCCCGCGGGTCCGTACTTATCCGAATGTCGTCAATGGGGCTCGGGGAGCAGTTTCCCTAGCGTCCGACGATGGAGGCTGAGATGAAAAATCTGCTGTTGCTGGTACATGACGATGACGGGCAGGAAGCGCGTCTACAGGCGGCACTCGATCTCGCGCGTGCGTTCAACGGTCATCTGAACTGCGTGGACGTCGCGATTCTGCCGGTGATCGAAGCCGACGCCTGGTCTGGCGGTGCGGGTACCGCGATGCTCCTGACAGAGGAAAAGACCCGCGAAGCCGCCAATCGGACCGCCATCGAACGACGTCTGGCTCAGGAGGGCGTCGCCTGGAGTTGGTTCGAGGCCACTGGAGAGATCGCACCTTGCCTCGCAAAGGCAGCGGGCTTGAACGATTTGATTATTCTCAATCGCAGGCTGGACGGATTGCCCTTTCCGGACATGCATGCCGCGACCGCCGAACTGGTGCTCAAAAGCGGCAAGCCCGTCCTTGCGGTTCCGGAAAGGTCGCGGGGTCTTGCGGTCACCGGGCGCGCGCTGGTCGCATGGGACGGCTCGACCGAGGCCGAGCGCGCACTCTGCGCCGCCGTGCCTCTTCTCGCCCGGGCAGAGCATGTGCAGGTGCTGGAAATCGAGGATGGCTCGACCGGCGGCTCCGCCAGCGACGCCGCGACCTATTTGTCGCGTCATGGGATCCATGTGATCGTCCGCGCCGAGAAGCCGGCGGGTCGGAACGTGGCGGAAACGCTGCTGGCGGCGATCGGCGTCGATGGGAGCGACTATGTCGTTATGGGCGCCTATGGTCATTCACGTCTTGCTGAAGCTATTTTCGGCGGTGTGACCAAGCGCTTGCTCGACGAGAGCCCTGTTCCGCTTTTTCTCGTCCATTGAACCCATGGAATGGCGCGGGCAGCCCGTCGTCGGAACGGACGGCGGGAGGGAAGAGCCATGAGCGGCGGCGTAGAAGTCGTCTTTCATGGCGCGGCAGGAACGGTGACCGGCTCCTGTGCTGAACTCCGCTGGAACGGGCGCCGGCTGCTGGTGGATTGCGGCCTTTTCCAGGGCTCGCGAAGCTTGGAGCAACTGAACGAGGGGGGCTTCTCCTTTGCCCCGTCCGCCATCGACGCGGTCCTGCTGACACATGCGCACATCGATCATAGCGGGTTGCTGCCGCGCCTTGTCCGGCAGGGCTTCGCCGGCCCGATCTGCTGCACGCCGGCGACAGCGGAACTGCTGAGCTTCATGCTGGCCGATTCCGCGCGCTTGCAGGAGGGGGAGGCGTCTCGTCGTAACCGGCGGCGTGATCGCGCCGATGAGGATCCGGTCGAGCCTCTCTATACGAGCCGGGATGCCGAGCGGGCAGTCGCGGCCGCTCAGCCCCGGCAACTCGGTGCGTGGTTCGAACCGGTCGAAGGCGTTCGCGCGCGCTTGTGGAATGCGGGCCATATACTGGGCTCCGCGTCGATCGAGCTCGAAATCGGCGGGCTGAAGCTCCTGTTCTCGGGCGATATCGGTCCGGCCTCGAAAAGTCTTGAGCCACCTCCCGCAGCCCCGGCCGGGATCGATTTCCTGTTCTGTGAATCGACCTATGGCGATCGCGAGAAGGAGGATGTCGATGCCGAGGCCCGCCGGGCGCTGCTGGCGGCGGAGGTCGTCGACGCAGGCAAGCGCGGCGGCAATCTCGTCATCCCGGTCTTCGCGATCGAGCGCGCGCAGGAAATTCTCGCGGACCTCGCGCTGTTGTACGGTGCGGACGCGCTGCCTTCCCGTCCGACCTTTCTCGACTCGCCTCTGGCGATCCGCGCGACCGCTCTGTTCGAACGGCAGCATCTGCCAGGGACGCGCGATGGTGCGCTGTTCCGGCATCCGGCCTTTCATTTCGTAGAGGACACAGCCGAATCGATGCGGCTCAATCATGTGAGCGGCGCCGTCATCATGGCTGGCTCGGGAATGTGCGAGGGCGGCCGCATCCGCCACCATCTTCTGCACAATCTCGGACGCCCCGATTCCAGCGTGCTGTTCGTCGGTTATCAGGCGCGGGGAACGCTCGGTCGGACGATTGTCGACGGAGCCTCTCGCGTGCGGATCTCGGGGCACGACGTTGCAGTGCGTGCCCGTGTTGCTCAGATCGACGCCTATTCGGCGCATGCCGACAGGAACGATCTGTTGCGATGGATCGCACAGCGTGACCCGGTTCGTGGCGCGCTCTTCCTGTGGCACGGCGAAGGCGAGGCGCTCGAGGATTTGCGTCGGGCGACCGAGGCCAGGCATGATGTTGTGGTGCCGGCAATCGGAGAGCGATATCTCCTCGACGGAACGACGGGTGCCCATCGCCTCGAAACCGGAGATCCTGAGGTCGCCGCAATATTGGGTGGGGACTGGCAGAACGCCTATGCCGATCTTGCAGTCAACCTGAAGCGCGACCTGCAGCGGATCCAGGGCGAGGCAGCCCGGCGCGAGGCGCTGCGGCAAATGCGCGAGATACTCGACGGTTTCGCCAAGCGAGGAACCGGATCAGACGCTCGCCACGACATAGGTGAGAAACAGCGCGCTCGCTCCGGCCGCAAGCCCGCTCGCCGCTAGCCAGACTGCGGCTGATCGTCCCTCGCTGCCGGCGAGGGCGAGCGTTATGCCGGCCTTGAGCAGCGTGTTGGCGATGACGGGGCCCGACAAAATGGCAGCAGCAAGTGTCGGAGCGATGGTAGCGGCAGGGACGCCCGACAGCGTCATGATCGCAGCATCGACATCGGCAAGCCCCGTCAGCAGCAGGACGGTCGAGAAACCGAGATTGCCGAACTCCATCAGGGCCCATTTGCTGGCGAGCATCATCACCGCGACCAGCGCCGCCAGGCCTAGCGCCACATGCAGGTCCAGCGGATTGCCCGCATTGGACTCGATGGGAGCGCTGCCCGACGCACCGAACCGCGCCGTCCGGAGGATCGGAAGCAGCAGCAGAGCGAGCGCGGACGCGAGAATGGCGGCGATCCAGGGTGCGACCGGGGTGACTAGAAGGGCGGTCAGCGCGATGACCCTTGCGTACATGACCGCCCCGGCCAGCAGGATGGCCGAAGACAGAGCGTCGCGCGCATCGGGTTCCGTGGCCATGCGCCGGGCGCAGGCAGTGGTCACTGCCGTCGAGGAGACAAGCGATCCGAGAAGCGCCGTCAGCAGGGTGCCTTGATGCGGATTGCTGCGCCGACTGGCGACATAAGCTGCGAAGGAGAGGCCGGAGACGAGCACAACTACAAGCCAGAGCTTGTGCGGATTCCATGCATCGAGCGGGCCCATCGGGCGGTCCGGCAGCAGCGGCAGGATGACGAGGGCGATGATGGCAAAACGCGCGGCTGCGCGCATTTCGGCCCCCGTCATGCCCTTGAGCAGCCCGTGAAGCGGCTCGCGCGCCGACAACAAAGCAGTGATCACGGCGGCGGCGGCGACAGCCTCGGTCGCGTGGCCGGTCGTTGCAAGATAGCCGAGCCCGAAGGTCAGTTGCGCGACGATCGCTCCCGTCGCGCTACGCCCGTTGGCGTCCGCGCTGCGCCGCCAGTAGCCGATAGCGAGCAGAGCGGCCGTAGCCACAGCCATCGCAATAGCCAGTGTGACTGGGAGGAGGCCGGCAACCCCGCCGGCGAGGCCTAGCAGGCCATGCGTGCGCCATCCGGCGACGCGGGTGCCGGTCGGGGCTGTGCGCGCGGTCCATCCGCGTTGAAGGCCGATCAACAGGCCTGCCGCCAACGCCTGACCCAGACCGACCAGCGTTGAAAGGAGGAGAGGGGGCATGGTGCTCCGCTGCAGCTGTTGTCGTCCGCTAAGCTTCGGCGCTGTCCGTCCGCGGGACGATATGTATAAATACGGATGCTGACGGACATATTCGGCGGGCGTTAGCCTGCCGCGCTGGTGTACAGCCGGTAGCAGCTGGGGAGGTGGCCACATTTCGGTGCGGCCAGGGGACGGCAGCCCGTCAAGGGGAAGACGGTCGCCGGGTACGAGGGTTGCGGGGTGACAGGGGTGTATCGAAGAGTGACGCAGGGCGTCGTCGCGGGACTTGCCGGGATGGCGGTGCTGGCGCTGGCGGGTGCGGTGGGGCGATTGCCGGCGCTGGTCGATGGCGGCAACATCCTTTTGCTGTTGCCGATTCTTGGTGCGGCGCTGCTCGGCGGGTTCTGGGCGGCGCTTGTTACCACCGTCTTCGCGTTCCTTTTGGCAGAGGCGGTCGACGCTTTCTTCATGCCGGCTGCATCGGGCGCACCCGCGCCGCTCGGCATGGTCGTCGGCGCGGCGGTGCTCATCCTGCTCGGCCATCTCGCTGACCGCATCGCAGGGCGGTCAAGGCAGGCTGCCGGTCAGGCCAGCGACGAACTCAACCTGCTGATCGATGGCGCGGCCGAATATGCCATCTATATGCTCGACCCCGAGGGTCGGGTCACCATTTGGAACAAGGGTGCGGAGCGGCTGAAGGGCTGGCTCGAGTCCGAGGCCGTAGGCCGACATTTCGCAGATTTCTATTCAGCTGACGCGGTCTATGCCGGCAAGCCGCAGGCCGATCTCGACCGCGCGCGCCGCGAGGGGCGTTTTCAGGAAGAGGAGATGGCGATTCGTAAGGATGGCACCCAATTCCTGGCCAATATCTCTTTGACCGCCCTGTACGACGACAAAGGCAAGCTCCGGGGTTTCGGCCGGGTGATCCGCGACGTGACCGAACAGCGCGCGGCCGAGCGGCAGCTCCGATCGAGCGCCGCGCAGATGCGTTCGATCCTGTCGACCGTACCCGACGCGATGATCGTGATCGACTCGCGCGGGCGCATCATTTCGTTCAGCGCCGCAGCTGAAAGGCTTTTCGGCTATTCGGAGAAGGAGGTGTTCGGCGCCAACATAAGCCGGCTCATGCCATCTCCCGATCGCGAACGGCACGATGCCTATATCCACCGCTATCTTGCGACAGGCGAGCGGAGGATCATCGGCATTGGCCGCACGGTGACCGGGCTCAAGCGCGATGGCTCGACCTTTCCGATGCAACTGGCGGTGGGCGAGGCGGCGGTCGAGGGCGAGCCGGTCTTCACCGGCTTCATCAGCGACCTGACCGAGCAGATGCGGGCCGAGCAGCGGATAGAGGATCTGCGCTCGAACCTCATCCACGTGGCGCGGGTCAGTGCGATGGGTACCATGGCGTCAACCCTGGCCCATGAGCTCAATCAGCCGATCACCTCGGTCATGAACTATGTCGAGACGATCCGAGACATGCTCGAAAGTCCCAAGCCCGGCGATTTTCCGATCATCCGCGACGCCCTGTCGGAGACCGCGAGCGAGGCCATGCGGGCCGGGCAGATCGTTCGCCGACTGCGCGAATTCGTCGCCAAGGGCGAGGTCGAGAAGACGGTCGAAGATTTGCCCGCCCTCATCGACGAGGCGGCGAAGCTGGCCCTGATCGGGGCACGTGAAAAGGGCGTGCATGTCGAGTTCGACATTGACCGCCAAGCGAGCCCCGTGCTGGTCGACCGCGTCCAGATTCAGCAGGTGCTGATAAATCTGATGCGCAACGCGGTCGAAGCCATGTCGAGCCTGCCCCAGGGGGCACCGCGCGAGCTTCACCTGTCCACCTATGGCGAGGAGGGAGGGTTTGTGCGGGTGGTGCTGCGCGACACGGGGCCCGGGGTCGCCCCGGAGATCGCCGCCGACCTCTTCCGCGCTTTCAACAGCACGAAGAGCGACGGCATGGGCCTGGGGCTCTCGATCTGCCGGACCATCGTCGAGGCGAATGGCGGGCGGATCTGGTATGAGCCCGGCCAGAACGAGGGCTCGGTATTTCAATTCACCATCGTCAGAATAGAAACGGAGGACCAAGATGGCTGACAAGCGGTTGGTACACATCGTCGACGACGAGGAGTCGATCCGGAGATCGGCGAAGTTCATGCTGTCTACGTCGGGCTATGCGGTGGAAACCTGGGAAAGCGGTGTCGCCTTCCTCAAGGAAGCAAAGACCGCCGAGCCCGGCTGTATCCTGCTCGACGTCCGCATGCCCGAGATGGACGGGCTAGAGGTGCAGCAGGCGCTGAACGAGCGCGGCATCACCATGCCTGTGATCATCCTGACGGGCCATGGCGACATCGGAATCGCCGTCCGGGCGATGAAGGCGGGCGCTGTCGATTTCATCGAAAAGCCGTTCGAGAAGACGGTGTTGATGTCCGCGATCGAGGCGGCGCATGCCCGGCTGGAAAAGAACGCTGCCGACCTGGAGCGCAATGAGGAAGCCCATGTGATGCTGGGCAAGCTAACCGGTCGCGAGCGCGAGGTGCTCGAAGGTCTCGCCAAGGGCCTGCCGAACAAGACCATCGCTTACGACCTCGATATTTCGCCTCGCACCGTTGAGGTCCACCGCGCCAATCTGATGACCAAACTCGGCGTTCGCAGCCTCTCCGAGGCTCTCCGTATCGCATTTGCAGCGGGGATGGGTGAGTAGCTCAGACAGGTGCTTCGGTTTTCCGAGGCTGCCTGTTTAAGGCAAACGCAACAGTTACGAACATTTCTGATCGGCATCGGCAGCGCTCGTCTGCCAAAAGCAGGCGACTGGTCGGTTCCGTCACCCTTGGAAGGGGTGGTCGAGCGTTCAGCTTGTTTCAGATGCGAAATCAGCGCCTGCACCACCGCCACCTGCGGTGTCGTCTATTTCGATGACCCTGAGTGCGGGCGCGCGCCAAGTCAATTCAGGCTCGGCCTGTTGCGCGTTCGAGTTCGGCACGATCCTGCTCCTAAAGGGTAAATGATTGTTATATCCTGTATATATATGCCAATCCGCATTGGAGCAACGCCCACTGCGCGCTGGCGATCACCGGAACATTTGGCGCGCTCCGCCCGTCATCCCCAAGGCCAAACGCGCCGGGATGTCTTTCCCAGCTGAAACGGGGAAGCGGCAGGCTGCTTCCCCATCGATTGCTCAGCCTGCCGCGACCATGAAATCGGTCATGTCCATCGCCGAAGCGGTGGTCGACCGCATCTCGATGATGGCGGTGATGTCCCCGGCAGTCCCCGCGGCGTTATAGAACAAATAGGTCGCCGCCCCGACTTGGGTCGCCACGACATCCTGCGTTCCAGCGTGGTTGTCGAGAAGTTGCTGCGCTGCCGTCCGTGCCGCCGCGACCGTGGCCTGCGAGCCACCCTGCAGCACGTCGCCTGCGCTGACCGCGAAGTTAAGCATAATCGTATCGATGCCCTGCTCGAAGTCGGTAATGGCGGTGTAAAAGGCCGGCATGTCGAAATTTCCGGCCGAGGTCTCGGTGAACTGGAAGATGTCGCTGCCGGCGCCGCCCGTCATTACGTCGACCCCGGCACCCGCGACCAGGCGGTCGTTGCCGAGCTCTCCCCGCAATATATCGTTGCCGCCGTCACCGAACAGGACGTCGTCATCCTTGCCGCCGCGCAATATGTCGTTGCCATCGCCACCATGGATCAGGTCATTACCCTGATTGCCGTTGATGCTGTCGGTGCCGATCCCACCATCGATCGTGTCGGCGTCGGCGCCGCCCTGGATGCGGTCTCGGCCCGCGCCGCCGGTGATGCTGTCATTGCCGGCATGGCCGAGAGCGACATTCACGCCGTCACCGGTGTCGATCAGATCGTCGCCGTCGGCATCGTTGCCGGCGCCCGAAGCGCTGTTGCCATAGATATGGTCGGCACCGTCGCCCCCCATGAGCGTGTCGTCGCCGCCTTCGGAGGCGCTGTCGCCGACTGCACCGCCATAGAGATAATCGTCCCCGGCGCCACCGACGAGGCTGTCGTTGCCGGCGCCTCCGGCCAGCGTGTCTGCGCCCGATCCGGCTTCGATGACGTCCGCGCCGGCCATGCCGAACACGACATTGTCGCCACTACCAGTCGTCACGACCTCGTCGGCGCCACTGCCTTCATAGCTCAACTGCGTCGGTGGCAAGGTAACCACAACGCTGTCCGCGATGGCTGTTACGAGCACCGACAGGGTCGCTGTGGAACTGGCGCCGCTGCTATCGGCCACGACATAGGTGAAGCTGTCGGTGCGTTGGGCGCCATCGACCAGTGTGTCGGTGACATCGGCATCTGCGACATAGCTATAGCTTCCGTCGCGCGAGATGGTGAGCGTGCCAAATTGCCCCTGAACGATGGTCGGCTCGGCGCCGATGGTCGTCCGGCCTACCGTGAGAAGGCCGATGCTGTCTGCCGCCTGAGGATCCTGGTCGTTCGTGAGGATGTTCCCCGTGATCGTCGCGTCCTCGTCGACAGCATCGTTATCCGAGGCAGCGATGGGAGCATCGTTGCTCGTGACGAAGCCGGGCGAGCCGATCTGCGAAGAGTCATTGGCCGCGCCGATCGCTTCGTTGACGCCGACCGAACTGAGCGTCGAAATATTCCCGCCATCGAGCGCAGCGCCATTGTCCAGCGAGGCGAGGGTCGATGTCGCGCCAAAGCTGACGCTCGCCTGAAGCACGCCATTTGCGTCGTACAGGTTGACCGCGTCTCCGTTGCTGCTCAGCCCAATGCCACTGCCGCTATAGGTGCCGAACTGCAGCCCTTCCGGCGCAACGCCGTCGAACCAGGTCTCTACGAAGGCTGCGATCGCAGTGGAAGGCTGGGAGGTTTCGAGGAAGATGACGGATTCGCCCGCAGCGATGCTCGTGATGCCGCTGAGCGAGACCGCATTGGCGAAGGAGGCTGAACTATCATCGACCTTCCAGCCGGTCAGGTCGATCGCGGCGGCCGTGCTGTTGGTGACCTCGAACCAGTCGGCGCCGACGCTGGTCCCGCTGGACCAGGGGGCGACCTCGGAGACGAAGATGCGGCCGACTGACCCGGGCGAGCCGATCTCGTCGTCATTCCCCGGCGCACGGAAGGCGCCGTTGACGTCGACCGTGCTCAGCGTCGAAACGGCACTGCCATTGGCATAGCCGGCATTGTTGAAGGTCGTGAAGGTCGGCCCGGTTGGGGAGGCTCCGAACGAGATATTGGCCTGCAACGTGCCGCTCGCATCATAGATGTTGACGGCGTCGCCCCCGGTCCCCAGCCCGATGCCGCTGCCGGTATAGGTTCCGATCTGCAGATTGGAGGGCGCCGTGCCTCCGAACCAGTTGGCTATGAAGGCGGACTCGGCGGTCGTGGGGTTGCTGCCTTCGACGAAGATCACGGATTCGCCGGGGGCAATGCTGGTGAGTCCGTTCAGCGCGACGGCATTGGCGAAGCTCGCGCTGTTGTCATCGACCTTCCAGCCTGTCAGGTCGATCGCGGTCGTGCCGCGATTGGTCAGTTCGAACCAGTCCGCGCCGACCGGGCTGTCGCCGCTAGACCACGGGGCCACCTCGGTGACGTAAATTTCCTGCCGCTCGGCAACGTCGGTGACGTTGACCGTAATAGCCTGATTGCTGCCATTGGTGCCATCGGATGCGCGCACCTCGACCAGATAGGCGTTGTTCAGATCGCTGTCGGCCGGGGCTTCGAAGTCTGGCGCGGCGAGGAAGCTCAGCGCGCCCGTCGATGCGTCGATGCCGAACAGCGCCTGATCCGCACCGCCCACGATGGAGTAGGAGACGCTATCGTTCTGGGGGTCGGTCGCGGCCACCGTTCCGACGCTGGTCTGATTCTCGGCGGCGGAGAAGGATGCGGGAGATGTGAAGCCGGGGGCTACCGAATTGGCGGTGACGGTGAACGATACGGAGCCGGTGTCGCTCTTGAAGTCGTCCAGGCCGAAGCTCGTGCCATTGTCGCGAACGCTATAATCGAAGCTCGCCTGCCCAGAGAAATTGGCGGTGGGCGTGAACACAACGGTGGAGCCGACGATCGACGCGCTTCCGCCGACGGCGTTGCCGACAGTGGTTATGGTCAGCGTCTGGCCATCGTCGTTGAGCGGACCGGCGCTGTCATTGGCGAGGAGCGTGGAGAAGTCGATCACATAGCTGCCGCCTTCGGCAACCGGCTGCGGTGTGTCGTCTGTCGCGACCGGGGCTTCGTTGATTGCAACAAACTCGCCCGGCGAACCGATCTGGCTCGTGTCTCCCGGCGCCGCATAGGCCGGGCTTTCCAGGGCGACCGCGCTGCGCTCGGTGAGGGCGGTATCGTTGAGCGCGGTAGCATTCTCGAAGGTGGCAAGGGTCGATCCGGATGCGCCGAAGCTTACCGTGGCCTGCAGCGTACCGCCGCCATCGTATAGGTTCACGGCGTCGCCGCTCCCGCCGAGGCCTACGCCGCTCCCCGAATAGGTGCCGATCTGGAGCCCTGCGGGCGCCGAACCGCCGAACCAGGTGTCGATGAACGCCTGAACCGTTGTGGTCGGGGTCGACGTCTCGAGAAAGATCACCGACTCGCCGGGCGCAATAGTCGTGATCCCGCTCAGCGCGACAGCGGCGTTGGGCGACTGGGAGTTGTCGTCCATCTTCCAGCCGGTGATGTCGAGCGCGAAGGCGGTGCCGTTGGTGACCTCGAACCAATCCGCGCCGATGCCCGTGCCGCTCGACCAAGGAGCGACCTCGGAGATAAATATCCGTCCGACGGTGCCGGGAGAGCCGATCTCGGCAGAGTCGGTCGCTGCGACGAAACCGCCATTGGGGCCGACGAGGCTGAGCGTCGTGACGGCCGAGCCATTCAGCCCTGCGGCATTGTCGAACGTCTGATAGACCGGTCCGGCATCCGCCGCGCCAAAGCTGATGCTGGTCTGCAGTTCGCCCGTACCATCATATAGGTTGAGTGCGTCGCCGCCGGTGCTCAGGCCGATGCCGCTGCCCGAATAGGTGCCGATCTGCAGCCCGGCGGGAGCGGTTCCGTCGAACCAGGTCTCGATGAACGCCGTCACGACGTCCTGGCTCGACCCTTCGATGAAGATGACCGATTCCCCGGCGGCGATGCTGGTGACGCCGCTGAGAGCCACGGCGCTGGCAAAGAGTCCGCTGCTGTCGTCGACCTTCCAGCCGCTGATGTCGATCGCGCTCGCCGTGGGGTTGGTGATCTCGAACCAGTCGGCGCCGACCGGGCTGTTGCCGCTCGACCATGGGGCGACTTCGGAAATGTAGAGCGAAGACACGCTTCCGCCCTCGTTCGCCACGTCGGTGACGCCGAGCGTGTAGGACACGCTGGCATCGGTGGACCCGCCAAGGCCGGGGTCGTCGACGTTGACCGTGAAGCTGTAGCTCGACTGAGTTTCGAAATCGACGGTGCTGCCGGCGCGCAGGTAGACGCCGGTATTGTCGACTTCGAACAGTGCGGCGTCGGCGCCGCTGAGGGTGAAATTGTTCACGCCCTGGCCGTCGTCGGTGATCGCGATTCCGGCCACCTTCACCCGGCTGGTCGTGGAGACATTCTCCTCGATCGCATCGAGCGGATTGAGGAGACCGATGGCGGTCGGGGCTTCGTTCGCCGTGTTCGCGGGCGCAAAAACCCACAATTGGGGATGGTCCGCGTCGCCGCCGCCATTCTCGCTGACGACGTAGATGAAGCCGTCGGCATCCATGGTGATGCCTTCATGCTGCTGGTTCTCGACCGGCAGCGGATTGTTGGGATCGGAATAGAGGTTCATCACGCTCAGCACATTGCCGTTGCGGTCCACCTCCAGGATGCGGGCCGATTCCTGGCTCAGGATGAGCATGGTGTCGTCCTGCGGATCGATGTTCGACAGGGCGAAAACGTCGGCGATGTCGACGATGCCGAGATTGTCCGGGGCAAACAGGTCGACGGCGTTCTCGGTTGTCGGCGAGCCGTTGGTCGCGGTTCCGGCGTCGAAGTCGACGCCCGATTGGAATACCGAGATCGGCTCTTTTTCCTTGACGATGATATAGCCGTCGGTGAGCGGATCATAGCTGATCCCCTCGAACCCAAGGTTGGGTGAGAAGGTGCCCATGTCCACGGTTTTCGCGGTTTCGCGGGTCAGCGTCGTTCCGGCCTGATAGGTGAACAGCACGACATTGCGGTCGCGCTCCTCGGTCATGACGAACTGACCGTTGCCGATATAAGTAAGACCTTCGGGGTCGTAGAATTCGGTCCCTTGCGGGCTGCTGCCCGTCGCCAGGGTCATCGAATCGATCAGTTCGCCGGTCTTGCTGATCTGGACGACCGAGGTGCCGGCGTCGCCGACGACGAACAGCGTGTCGGTGTCCTTGTTATAGGTGACCGCCGACACTTCCTGCGCGAGCACACTGCCGCTCGGGGCCTGCGTCCGCGTCGGCTCGGGCAGATCATAACGCCCAACCCGCACATATGTCGAAAGATCAACCATATAACCCCCTGAGAAAGACCCTTGGCTGACGGTGGGGGAGCGGGTCGTGGGAGATTCGTGCTATCCCGACTAGATGTCCGTCCTGCCGCCGTCGCGGCGCGGGGACGGGCCTATGGGGCATGCATGAAAGGAGGGTGACGGATAGATTGCGAAAGAGTGACGTGCGCAATTATGTCCGCATGCACATAATCTGGTGGGATCAGGCCGCTTGTGAGCATCCGCCGAGACAGCCCACACCATAGGTCAGCCCATCGGGTTTCAGGCCGTTGCGTTATCACGGTCCGTCTGCTCCCCCGGCTTGAAAAATCAAGCCTTCTGTTGCCGCTCACTTTGTATTGATATGGAGCCGTGGTCGCAGGGCCGCAGTTGCTGGTCGGCGCGGAGGTTTGGCAGGCGCTCAGATGGACGAAGGTGTTGCGGTACTGACGACTCTCGTGCTGTTGTCGGCGGTGCTGTCGGTCGGGATCGCCGTGTCTGCCCGCTCGATTGGTCGGCTCCCCCATGCACAGTGTTGGAGCCGCGCCTTCGCACTCGCCGCCGCCGCCTGGGCGCTCAACATCGCGCATGGGCTGACCGGCTTTGGTGGAGCGTGGAGTATCGCGATCGTCAGCCTGGCGGCCATGGCGGTTCCCCTGCTTCTGTGGAAGGGGCTGAGCCAACGTAGCGACCGGTCGCCGCCGGGGCGATGCTGGGTGTTGGCTGCTTTGCTATTGACCGTCATCATCTTCATCGCGGCGCTGCACCACGCCGACGGATTGTGGGCAGCGCTTTCTCAGTTCTTCCGGGCGCTCGTACTCTGTTCGGCACTCGGTCATGTCGCGATCTCGAACGGCCAGGCGCGCTCGGATGAGCAGATGATGAAGCTTCTATTGGCTCTCCTCGCCATAATCAGCCTTGTCGTCGGAGCTTTTGCGCTGGCACGTCAGTTCGCGTTCGATCCATGGCTTGGGGATTTCGATCGCTGGCTTCTCCTTTTGGCGCTGCCCGCCGTGTTCACAGGAATAGGCATCACGGCGCTTGCTCTTATCGCTAATGATCTGGCGGCGGGTCTGCGAAGGCTCGCCAATACCGACCCGCTTACCGGCGTCTTGAACCGGCGCGGGTTCGATCAGATGTCCGAGCCCATCATCAGCATGGTTGGACGGGACGGGATCGATGCCGCTTTCATATTGGTGGACATCGATCGGTTCAAATCTATCAACGACCGCTATGGCCACGAAGCAGGAGACCAGGTTCTGGCCGCGTTTGCGCGCGCCATTGAGAAGGAACTGGGGCAGGGCGTTTTGTTCGGCCGTACCGGTGGAGAAGAGTTTTCCGTCCTTCTAAGGGGGGCTACGATCGACCATGCGATGGCGATGATCGAGCGCTGCAGGATAAGGTTGCGGAGCGTCGCGGTGGATGTGGCGCCCGATCTGAGGCTGACTGCGAGTTTCGGCTTGACCGCAATTGAGCGGGCCGATGATCTGACAGCGGCGCAGCGCCGAGCGGATGGCGCTCTTTACGCGGCAAAAGAAGGAGGGCGAGATCGCGCTTCAGTTGCGGAGCCTCTTGCAGTCACCGGGCAACAAGCTGCTTGAAAGGGCCAGAAAAGCCGTTTGGCGAGCGCTTGTCATGGTGACCCCTACGGGACTCGAACCCGTGTTTTCGCCGTGAGAGGGCGACGTCCTAGACCGCTAGACGAAGGGGCCGTGCTGCGGAGCGGCGTCATTATGAAGGGGGCGGGGGGGAGTCAAGCGAAAGCTGCTCGCTGGTGGCCATTGTCGGGCAATCGCAGGGAGAATTACGAAATAGCCTTGGGCCGGGCGATGCTGGTAGCTTGAGTCCATGCGATCAGAGGCTGATGTAACCGACGAGGCGATGGGCCTCATCGCCCTTCATGGCGAGCAGGCCGTGCCGGCACTGCTGGACCGGATTGCGCAGGCGGTGCGCCGGTCTGATGACGATCTGGTGACGATGCTGGACCGGATTCTCCAGTGCGTGGAGCGCACTCTGGAGCAGCCGAGGCACTGATATCGGGGGCGAGCGGCGCGGAGCCGGCGCCCGCCATCGGACGTCCGGCTCCTTCATGGCGTTCGCGTCAGGCAGCAGCCCGCTCGCGTTCCTTCATTTCCTGATTGAGCATCTCGGCGAGCAGGAAGGCCAGCTCGATGCTCTGGCCCGCGTTGAGGCGCGGGTCGCAATGGGTGTGGTAGCGGTCGGCGAGATTCTCGTCGGTCAGTGCCATCGCACCGCCGGTGCATTCGGTGACATTCTGCCCGGTCATCTCGGCATGGATGCCCCCGCCATGGGTGCCCTCGGCGCGGTGGACCGCGAAGAAGCCGCGCACCTCGTCGAGAATGCGGTCGAACGGCCGGGTCTTGTACCCGTTCGGCGCCTTGACGACGTTGCCGTGCATCGGGTCGCAAGACCAGACGACCTGACGCCCTTCGCGCTTCACCGCGCGGACGAGCGAGGGCAGGTGCTTCTCGATCTTGTCATGACCATAGCGAGTGATCAGCGTGATGCGACCCGGCTGGCGGTTCGGATCGAGCGTGTCGAGCATCCGCAGCAGCGCGTCGGGCTCAAGGCTCGGACCGCACTTCAGCCCAATCGGGTTGTGGATGCCGCGCAGGAACTCGACATGGGCCGAGCCCTCGAAACGCGTGCGGTCGCCGATCCAGAGGAAATGCGCCGAGGTATCGTAATATTCGCCTGCATTCAGGCTGTCCTCGCGCGTCATCGCCTGCTCATAGGGGAGCAGAAGCGCTTCATGGCTCGTATAGAAATCGGTGCCCTTGAGCTGGGGAACCGTCTCCGGATTGATCCCGCAGGCGGCCATGAAGTCCAGCGCGTCGCCGATCCGCTTTGCGACCTCACCATATTGCGCAGCCCAGGGGCTCCGGCCCATGAAGTCGAGCGTCCAGGCATGGACCTGGTGCAGATTGGCATAGCCGCCCTGAGCAAAAGCGCGCAGCAGGTTGAGGGTCGCCGCCGACTGGCTGTAGGCGCGGATCATGCGCTGCGGATCGGGCCGGCGCGAGTCCTCCTCGAAGCCGATGTCGTTGATGATGTCGCCGCGATAGCTGGGCAGCGACACGCCGCCTATTTCCTCATTCGGCGCCGAGCGCGGCTTGGCGAACTGGCCCGCCATGCGGCCGACCTTCACGATCGGCAGCTTCGACGCATAGGTCAGCACCACCGCCATCTGCAGCAGCACGCGGAACGTGTCGCGGATATTGTTCGGGTGGAACTCGGCAAAGCTCTCGGCGCAGTCGCCGCCCTGCAGGAGAAAGGCCTTGCCGGCCGCCACCTGTGCCAGCGCGCCGCGCAGGCCGCGCGCTTCGCCGGCAAAGACCAGCGGCGGATAGCTCGAAAGCTCCATCTCGGTCGCTTCCAAAAGCTGCTGATCCGGATAATCCGGCATCTGCACCGCCTTGTGATCGCGCCAGCTTGCGGGCGTCCAATTCTTAGCCATGTCCCGTTCCACTCGTTAATCGGCGGCTCCCCATGCGCGCCGGGGCCGCGAAAGGCAAGCGCAGGAGGGCTATGTCGAGATCAACCTGCCCTTTGCTCCAGCGCACGGCCTGCGCCCTGCCTCTTGCGTAAGGCATAAACATTGGCGAATCCGGCAAGAAGCGCCGCGCTGCAGAGGCACAGCGCGATGTAGGCGTCATGATTGGGCGCGAACTCGATCCAGATGAATCCGGCGGAATAGCTGAGCGCGACGCTGACCACGAAGGTCTGGAGTGAGTTTGAGCCGATGATCGCGCATTGGCGCATCAGCCAGGTTCGCTGCAGCCGCGGCCACATCCACAATATGCTCATGATCAGCCAGCACACTGATAGAGCATGGGCGACCCGAACGGGGCCGATCCGGATCTTGCTTTGGTAGAGAACCTGATAAGAGAACCAGTGCTGCGACAAGAACAGCAGCGTAAGCCCGGTGAAGAGCAAAACCGGCGCGATCAACCAGCGCCAGTTTCCTTCGGCCCGGCGCTCTATGCGCGCCAGCAGCCGGAAACGCCCGGCTGCAAGCGCGCCGAAGAAGATCATCTGCCAGGAGGCTGGATTGAAGTTCCACAGCCAGTCACCCACCGGTGAGCCACCGTGGATGTTGAACCATGGATGCTGGTGCGCGAACCAGTAAAGGCCGGTCGAGCCGGCCAGGGCAACGAAGACGTTCCACCGCAACAACGCCGCAAACAGTGGGGCGGCAGCTAGCAGCACCATGTAGGTGACGAGAATTTCCAGGCAGTAAGGCTGGATGTAAAGCAGCAGGAAATCGACAAGCGAGGCCGGCCCGCGTGCGATGAAATAGTTGTAGAAGCTGAGCCGGGCGAGGTCCTTCGAAAAGATGCACAAGGGCACCAGGATCAGGAACAGGACCAGATTATAGATATAGAGTTTACCCGCCCGCCGCCACACGCGGCTGGCAAATTCGGCTGTTTTGGGGGCCTTGTCCGCGCTGAAATAGACGGCACCCACGAGATAGCCGGAGAGGAGGAAGAACACCTCCGCTGCGCTGGAAAAGCCCCACAGGGTCAGCGTCGGAAACTGCATGCCCACCATGTGCATGCGGTCGGTGAAGCCGGTAATGTGGTTGATGGTGATCGTCAGCAGCGCGAGGCCGCGCAATATGTCGATGCTGGCGTCTCTCGTCCGGGCCTCGGACGGAGCGGCGGGGCTTGCAGGAACGGCAGTCACGGCCGCGCCTTACAGCAGGGCGGGTGAAAATTACAACTTCGCACCCGTAAAGCGCTCCGTTCATTGATCCTGAACAGGTGGAAGCCCATATAGCCTCCATGGCGCGCTCCCGCAGTGCGCCGATCGGAGAATAGATGACTGAGAATCTGCCTGTACTGCCGCTGCGCGATATCGTTGTGTTCCCGCATATGATCGTGCCGCTGTTCGTCGGCCGGGAAAAATCGGTGGCCGCGCTGGAAAGCGCCATGGCCGCCGACAAGTCGATTTTCCTCGTCGCGCAGCTCGACCCTGCCGAGGACGATCCCGATCGCGATGCTCTCTACGATGTTGGCGTGGTCGCCACGGTGCTTCAGCTCCTGAAACTACCCGACGGCACGGTCCGCGTGCTGGTCGAGGGCAAGCAGCGCGCGCGCCTGGCCGAGCTGAACGATGAGGACGCGCATCTGACTGCGTCGGTCGATCTGATCGAAGACATCGCTGCCGATGGCGCCGAGATTTCCGCGCTGATGCGGTCGGTCGTCGACCAGTTTGAAAATTACGCCCGCCTGAACAAGAAGCTGCCGGCGGAGACATCGGTCCAGCTCGGGCAGATCGACGACGCCTCCAAGCTCGCCGACGCGGTCGCTGCCAACATCTCGATCAAGGTCGCCGACAAGCAGGCGCTGCTGATCGAACTCGACCCTGCCAAGCGCCTTGAGATGGCTTTCGCGCTCATGGAGGGCGAATTGGGCGTGCTGCAGGTCGAGAAGAAGATCCGCAGCCGCGTGAAGCGTCAGATGGAGAAGACGCAGCGCGAATATTATCTCAACGAGCAGTTGAAGGCGATCCAGCGCGAACTCGGCAATGCCGATGGCGAGGATGGCGGCGATGAGATTGCCGAGCTCGCCTCGAAGATCGCCAAGCTCAAGCTCTCGAAGGAAGCCCGCAGCAAGGCGAATGCCGAGCTGAAGAAGTTGCGCGCGATGGCGCCGATGTCGGCGGAAGCGACCGTGGTACGCAACTATCTCGACGTGCTGCTCGGCCTGCCCTGGGGCAAGAAGTCCAAGCTCAAGAAGGACATCGCTGCGGCCCAGGCGGTGCTCGATGCCGACCATCACGGTCTTGAGAAGGTCAAGGATCGGATCGTCGAGTATCTGGCGGTCCAGGCGCGCACCAACAAGCTGAAGGGGCCGATCCTGTGCCTAGTCGGCCCTCCCGGCGTGGGCAAGACCTCGCTCGGACGCTCGATCGCCAAGGCGACCGGGCGCGAGTTCGTGCGCCAGTCGCTGGGCGGCGTACGCGACGAAGCCGAGATTCGCGGCCACCGGCGCACCTATATCGGCTCGCTGCCGGGAAAGATCGTGACCAACCTCAAGAAGGCCGGTACGTCGAACCCGCTCTTCCTGCTCGATGAGATCGACAAGCTCGGTCAGGATTTCCGGGGTGACCCGGCGTCGGCGTTGCTCGAAGTCCTCGATCCGGAGCAAAACAGCAAGTTCCAGGACCATTATCTGGAGATCGACGTCGATCTGTCGGACATCATGTTCGTCTGCACCGCTAACAGCCTGAATCTGCCACAGCCGCTGCTCGACCGCATGGAGATCATCCGTCTCGAAGGTTATACCGAGGACGAGAAGGTCGAGATCGCGCGCGAGCATCTGCTGGCCAAGCAGGTCGACGCGCATGGCCTTAAGCCAGACGAGTTCGAGCTGACTGAAGGCGGCCTGCGCGACCTGATCCGCTATTATACCCGTGAGGCCGGGGTCCGCACGCTGGAGCGTGAGATCGCAAAGCTGGCGCGCAAGAGCCTGCGTCGCATCCTGGAGGGCAAGGAAAGCCGGGTGGTCATCACCCCCGACAATCTTTCCGACTTCGCCGGTGTACGGAAATATCGCTTCGGCGTGGGCGAGGAGGAGGACCAGGTCGGCGCTGTCACAGGCCTCGCCTGGACCGAGGTCGGCGGCGAGCTGCTCACGATCGAGGCGGTGACCGTGCCTGGCAAGGGCATGATCAACACGACCGGAAAGCTCGGCGACGTGATGAAGGAAAGCGTCCAGGCGGCGTACAGCTTCGTCAAGGCGCGCGCTCCGGCCTATGGCATCAAGCCCAGCCTGATCGCACGCAAGGATATCCATATCCACCTGCCCGAGGGTGCCGTTCCCAAGGACGGTCCGTCAGCTGGTATCGGCCTGACCACCGCGATCGTCTCCACGCTTACCGGGATCCCGGTCCGCAAGGAGATCGCCATGACCGGAGAGGTGACCCTGCGGGGACGCGTCCTGCCGATTGGCGGGCTGAAGGAAAAACTGCTCGCGGCTCTTCGCGGGGGCATCACGACGGTGCTGATCCCGAAGGAGAATGAGAAGGACCTGGTCGAAATTCCGTCGACGATCCGCGAAGGGCTGAAGATCATCCCGGTCAGCCATGTCGACGAGGTACTGGAGCTGGCACTCGCCGGTCGGCTTACCGCGATCGACTGGACCGAGGCCGACGAACTGGCGCTGACGCTGAAGGGGGCGACGAGCCCCGACGGCGGTGAGGTACAGGTTCGCCATTGATAAGCGGGGCGGGGCTGCCGGCATCCGGCTGCCCCGTCCTCGTTATTTTTCGAGCCGGACCCTTGCTGCCTGACTCAGCCGCCCGGGTAGGCGATCTTTATGATCTCGTAATCGCGGGTGCCGCCGGGCAGGCTAACGCGCCGAACATCCCCTACGGCCGCGCCTTTCAGAGCCATCGCCAGCGGCGAATACCAGTTGATGCGGCCCGCTGAGGCGTCGGCTTCGTCGGTGCCGACAAGAGTTAAGGTCCGCTCGTCATCATCCTCGTCGGCGATCGTCACTGTCGCGCCGAAAAAGACGCGGCTGCGGTCCTCTTGCCGGGCGGGGTCGACCACCTTGGCCGATTTCATTCGGCGCGAGAGGTGCGCCAGCTCGCGGTCGATCTCGCGCAGCTTCTTGCGCCCATAGATATAGTCGCCATTTTCCGACCGGTCGCCGTTGCCGGCAGCCCAGCTGATCACTTCGACAAGCGCCGGCCTGTCGGTAGCGAAAAGCTGCTCATAGCGCGCTCGCATGGCTGAGAAGCCAGCCGGAGTGATGTAATTGGGGCGATCCGTTCCCATCAGGCTCAGCGCTTCCTGCGCTGGTTCAGCACTTCATAGGCCATGACGGCCGTCGCAACCGCCGCATTGAGGCTGTCGGCCTTGCCGAGCATGGGGATCTTCACCAGCCGGTCGCATTCCTCCTCATAGGCGGCGGGAAGGCCTTGGGCTTCATTGCCGACCAAGATGAAGCTCGGCGACGCATAGCGCGGCTCCTGATAGTCGTGAACCGCGCGCAGACTGGTTCCTATCAGTTCGCCGGGACCGCTGTGGAGCCAACCGATGAACTCGTCCCAGCGAGCGGTCGCGATCCTCTGGGTGAACAGCGCCCCCATGGTGGCGCGGACTGCCTCGACCGAGAAGGGATCGACGCAGTCATCGACGAGGATCAGCCCGCCCGCACCGACGGCATCGCCGGTGCGCAGGATAGTGCCCAGATTGCCAGGATCGCGAAGCGACTGGGCCACGATCCATATATCGGCTTTCGAGCGGTCGACGGTGGTGAGCGACGTGCCCCATTCTCGGAAGACGCCCAGGACGGTCTGTGGGTTGTCCTTGCCCGACAGTTTGGAGAGGATGTCTCGGCTCGTCTCGATCGCCTCGCCGCCGGCGGCTTCCACCGATCCCACCAGCTTCCGGGTCAGGGGATGGTCTGCGCCATCCTTTGCGAAGAAGACATATTCGGGAAGATGGCCAGCGTCGGACGCTTCGGTCAGAATGCGCAGTCCCTCGGCCAGGAAAAGGCCTTCCTCGCGCCGGTGGCGCTTCTCGCGCAGCGAGCGCACCCGCTTGACCAGCGTGTTGGAAAAGGCGGTTATCTCGCGGGGCAGGGGACCATGCTCCGATGGGGCTGGCGCGGATCGCGCAAGCGAACGATGGGGGACGGCAATCGGTTTGACCGGGCGTGCGGGCGCCGGTTCATTCCTCGCCGAATTTGTTTTCGACCAGTTCGGCGAGGGCGGTGAGCGCCTTTTCCGCGCCGTCGCCACGGGCCGAAATGGTGATGCTGTCGCCCTTGGCGGCGCCAAGCATCATCAGTCCCATGATCGAGGTTCCGGCTACCTTGGAGCCGTCCTTCTCCACCTCGACCTCGGCACTGTGCGAGCTTGCGAGCGTCACGAATTTCGCGCTCGCCCGGGCATGGAGCCCGCGGATGTTGGTGATCCGGACCTCGCGGCTCACGGTCGTCATGCGGCGGCTTCCCCGAGGACTTCGGACGCGACCGAGATATATTTGCGCCCGGCGTCGCGCGCAGCACCGACGGCCGCCTTGATCTTCATCATCTTGCGTGCGCCTTCCAGGCGGATCAGCATCGGCAGGTTGATGCCCGCGATGACTTCCACCTTGCCCGGCTCCATCAGCGAGATGGCCAGGTTGGACGGCGTTCCCCCGAACAGATCGGTCAGCAGGATCACGCCCGAGCCATCGTCCACGGCCTTGACTGCACGGGCGATGTCGGCCCGGCGGCCTTCCATATCGTCATCCGGCCCGATGCAGATCGCTTCGATGGCGGTCTGCGGCCCCACGACATGCTCCATAGCCGTCACGAACTCGGCCGCGAGGCGGCCATGGGTAACGAGCACCAATCCGATCATCTGACATTAAACCCGCTGGTCATGATCCTAAGCCTGGCACCCCGTTCTCCTGCACGTCGGACTTCTGGTGAGTCAGATCGCGATGGCGGACCGTGGGCGAAAATCCTGCCTCGCGCAACCGGCTTGCGAGTGTTTCCGCAAAATGCACCGATCTGTGCTTCCCGCCGGTACATCCGATGGCGATGGTCACATAGCTTTTGCCCTCCGCTTCATAGCGCGGCAGCAGCAACAGCAGCAGGTCCTCGATTCGCTGCTTGGCCTCGGCATAGGTTGGATCCTGCACGATATAGGCGCCGACATCGGGATCCAGGCCGGTCTTTGGGCGCAATTCCGGGTCCCAATGCGGATTGCGCAGAAAGCGCATGTCGAACACAAGATCGGCATCGCGGGGCACGCCGCGGGAGAAACCGAAGGACATGACGGTCAGGGTCGTGCCTGTGCCCGTTGCATCCCCAAAGCTGCGGCGGAGCGATGCCTGCAGGTCATTGGTCGAGATTTCAGACGTGTCGACCAGTTCGTCGGCGGCTGCGCGCAGAGGTGCAAGCAGTTCGCGCTCATGGACGATTCCGTCCTCAATCGGACGATCCTGCGCGAGGGGGTGCCGGCTACGGGTCGCCGAATAGCGCTTGGCGATCTCCGCCCCCGAACAGTCGAGAAAGAGGATGCCGGCATTACGCCCATCTGCCCTGAGGGCGGCCGCGCGGCGGACCAGCCGGTTGCTGTCGAAGTCGCGGGTACGGCTGTCGATGCCGATCGCCAGCGGTCGCCGTTCGTCGATACTTCCCTCGGCGGGGGATGCCGCGATCAGGCGGTCGAGCAGCGAAAGAGGGAGATTGTCGACTGTCTCCCAGCCCATGTCTTCCAGCGCCTTCAGCGCGGTCTTCTTGCCGGCGCCCGACATGCCGGTGACAAAAAGGATCCGGCGGGGTTGGGACGATCGGTTCATGACGATATTCCGACTCCATGGCGCTGCAGAGCCTGTTCCGCCTTGATCGCAGCCGATGCTTCGAAGGGAGCAAAGCCGAGCGTCGGAATCGATATGCCCCCGAGGGAGATGGTGGCCAGAGGTTCTTCGGGCAGCCTTTCAGGCGACCGGTCCAGATCGAGCAGCAAGGCAACCGGCGCCTCGGCGACATGGTCGTGATCGAGGATTCCCACGCCGCGAACCTCGATCTTGCCGGCAATGGCTTGGGGAGGGGTAGCGATCAGCCGCCCGTCCTCGGCTGTCAGCTGGGTATAATCATCCGCCAGAAGTCTTGCGCCGCGGTCTATCAGGCGCAACGCGAGATCGGACTTTCCGCTACCGGAGCGGCCTGCAATCAGCAGGGCGCGTCCGTCGATCACGACGCAGGAGGCATGCAGCGGATTGCCGACGGCGACCATCACAGGCTCCGCGCGGGCAATCTTATGACGAATTTCGCGCCGCGGGGCGCATTGTCGCGGTCCATCGCGACGATGGTGCCATTATGTCCCTCTACGATCGCCTTGGCGATCGCCAGGCCGAGGCCGCTATGGCGACCGAAGGCTTCGCTTTCGGGGCGTTCACTGTGGAAGCGGTTGAAAATAGCCTCGCGCGCCTCCGCGGGCACGCCGGGGCCCTCGTCCTCGACCTTGATCACGACATCATCGCCGTCCCGGGTTGCGGACACCTGAACGAGACCGTCTTCGGGCGAGAAGGAAACGGCATTTTCGACCAGATTCTCGACCACGCGTGTCAGACGCGAGCCGTCGCCAAAGACGACGGCCGTACCGCGATGCGGGCGAGCGAAGGCGACTCTGACCGTGCCGTTGCGCCCCCGAGCCTCTCGCGTCGCGAGCAGGCCTTCGATCATCACACCGAGATCGATCGATTCGAACCGCGCCCGCGCCAGCTCGGCATCGACCCGCGACGCTTCGGAGATGTCGGTGATCAGCCGGTCCAGCCTTGCCACATCGTCACGAATAACGGTGATAAGCTGTTGCTTGAGATCGGTATCCTTGACGATATCAAGGCTGTCCACAGCCGATCTCAGCGATGCGAGCGGGTTCTTCAGCTCATGCGCAACGTCGGCGGCGAAGGCTTCGGTCGCGTCGATCCGCTGGCGGATCGCCAAACTCATGTCCGACAGGGCGCGGGCGAGGGTGCCGATCTCGTCGCGCCGCTCCGGGAGCCGGGGAACCTGCACTTCGCGAGCCCGGCCGAGCCGTACGCGATGGGCCGCCAGAGCGAGCCGGCGTAGCGGGCGTACAATGGTGCGGGCAAGAAACAGCGAAAGGCTCACCGATACCAGCACGACGATCAGCAGGACGACGCCAAGCCTTAGTCGCTCGGCGCGGACGATCCGCGTGATGTCGCGTTGATTTTCGGTTGAGAGAAGAATGTTTCCGCCGCCGCGGCCGTCGCGAATGTCGATCGCGGCCAGGATCATTGGGGTCCGGTCGGGTGCCCGCTGAACGTCGGTCGCAAGGCCGTGCACCTGCGCGGCCTGCCAGGCCAGGGGCCAGGCCTGGAGCGTGTCGTTCGCCGGCTCGCTGAATTTCTTGGGATGATCGGCGCCGACGATGACGTCGATCGTCCTGTCGAGGAAGCGCGCGGCGCGTTTCTGCCAATCCTCCTGCGCGGGATCGCGCAACTCATAGGTCGGCCGCGAATATGTCCAGCTGTCGAGCGCCGGTGGCGTGGCAGGGGGCGCCGAGAGGCCGGATTTATAGGGAAAGACCCGCAGCCGGGTTTCGGTGACGTGGCCGAATTTTGCCAGCAGCTTCCCTCGATCATCAGGCGGCGTCACGACGAATGCCTCCGCGATCAGTCTCACCTGGGTCTCGGTTTCTTCGAGACGAGCATCGATCAGCTGGGACCGATAGCTGTCGAGATAGAAGAACCCGCCCGCGAGCATCGCGAGCGCAAAGATGTTGACCGCGAGAATCCGCGAGGTGAGGGAGGTGCGGGCAGCCGCCTCAGGCGTGCCCAGCGCGAGGCTATTCCTCGGCAAAGCGGTAACCTACGCCGTAGAGTGTCTCGATCGCCTTGAATTCGGAGTCGACCTGCCGGAACTTGCGCCGCAGCCTCTTGATGTGGCTGTCGATCGTGCGATCGTCGACATAGACGTCGTCCTGGTAGGCCGTGTCCATCAGCTGGTCGCGCGACTTGACGAAGCCGGGGCGCTGGGCCAGCGCCTCCAGGATCAGAAATTCGGTCACGGTCAGGGTGACGTCCTTGCCCTGCCACGTAACGCGATGCCGCGCCGGATCCATTTCCAGCCGGCCACGCAATATCTTCTCGGCTGCGGGCGCTTCGGTCTGATCGTCCTGTTCGCTGCGTGCCTCGGTCCGGCGCAGGATCGCGCGGATGCGCGCGATCAGCAGCCGCTGCGAAAAGGGTTTGGTGATATAGTCGTCGGCGCCCATGGCGAGACCGAGCGCCTCGTCGAGTTCGTCATCCTTCGATGTCAGGAAGATCGTGGGAATGCTGCTCTTCTCGCGCAGCCGACGCAGCAGTTCCATGCCGTCCATGCGCGGCATCTTGATATCGAGCACGGCGAGGTCGGGCGGATTGTCCAGCAACGACTTCAATGCCGTCTCCCCGTCGGAATAGACCCTGACGGTGAAGCCTTCCGACTGGAGGGCGATCGATACCGACGTGAGAATGTTGCGATCGTCATCGACTAGCGCGATCGTGGCCGACATAGGACCGTGGGGCCTCCAGAGAGATTATGGCGGCCAGCACGGACGGCCTGAACAATGCCGTCTGACTAGCCCAGCGCCCGGGCAGGTTCAACCGTGCAGCGCACCCTTTACGATCCCTACCTTTGAAACTATGCGCGGGACGAAAGATAGAAAGGTACGGAGGATGCCCGGGCTGGATTCGCCCAAGTCTTCACGTACCTACACGTTAGGAGCGGCACCCGGAAAAACGGTGGCCACACCCGTATAGGAGATAAATGTGCCTCAGCTCACGCCCGCCTTCGGGCTCGACAAACAGGGTATCAACGTCGACGCCCAGCTCCATTGGAACCTCGGAACCGCTCCGCTCGTCGAGCTCGCCGTGCAGCGTGGCGAAGGCCTGCTGTCCAAGGACGGCCCACTGGTTGTCAAGACCGGCTCGCACACCGGCCGCTCGGCCAACGACAAGTTCATCGTGCGTGACGCCGAAACCGAAGAGACGGTGTGGTGGGGCAAGACCAACAAGGGCATGACGCCGGACCAGTTCGCCGCCCTCAAGGCGGACTTTCTGGCCCATCTGAAGACCAAGGACACGCTGTTCGTCCAGGATCTGTTCGGCGGATCGCAGCCGGCCCACCGGGTCAACGTGCGCGTCATCACCGAGTTCGCCTGGCACAGCCTGTTCATCCGCACGCTCTTGGTTCGCCCCGAGGCTGCCGAGCTGGCCGCCTTCGCGCCCGAGTTCACGATCATCGACCTGCCGAGCTTCGTTGCTGATCCCGCGCGCCATGGCTGCCGCAGCGAGACGGTAATCGCGGTCAACCTCAGCGAGAAGCTGATCCTGATCGGCGGCACGCGCTACGCCGGCGAGATGAAGAAGTCGGTCTTCGGCATCCTCAACTACAAGCTTCCGGCAGCCGGCGTGATGCCGATGCACTGCTCGGCCAATATCGGCCCGAACGGCGACACCGCGATCTTCTTCGGCCTTTCCGGCACCGGCAAGACCACCTTGTCGGCCGATGCGAGCCGCACGCTGATCGGTGACGACGAGCATGGCTGGTCGGACGAGGCGGTCTTCAACTTCGAAGGCGGCTGCTACGCCAAGATGATTCGCCTGTCGCCCGAGGCAGAGCCCGAAATCTACGCGACGACCAAGCGCTTCGGCACGGTGCTCGAGAATGTCGTGATCGACCCCGATACCCGCGTCATCGATCTGGACGACGACAGCCTCGCCGAGAACAGCCGCGGTTCCTATCCGATCGAATTCATTCCGAACGCGTCGAAGGAAAATCTCGGCCCGGTTCCGAAGAATATCATTTTCTTGACCGCCGATGCCTATGGCGTCCTGCCCCCGATCGCCAAGCTGACTCCCGATCAGGCGATGTACCATTTCCTGTCGGGCTACACCGCGCGCGTGGCCGGCACCGAGATCGGCGTGACCGAGCCGTCGGCGACCTTCTCGACCTGCTTCGGTGCGCCCTTCATGCCGCGCCACCCGTCGGTTTATGGCAATCTGCTCAAGGAGCGGATCGCCAAGGGTGGGGTCGATTGCTGGCTGGTCAACACCGGCTGGACGGGTGGCCAATATGGAGTCGGCCATCGCATGCCGATCAAGGTGACCCGCGCGCTGCTCAACGCTGCGCTCGATGGCAGCCTGAACTCGGCCGAGTTCCGCATCGATCCCAATTTCGGCTTCAAGGTTCCCGTTGCGGTCCCCGGCGTCGAAAGCAAGATCCTCAATCCGCGTGAAACCTGGCCCGACGCCGCGGCTTATGACGCGACAGCGAAGAAGCTGGTCGGCCAGTTCATCGACAATTTCGCGCAATTTGCGGATCATGTCGACGAGGGCGTTCGCCAGGCTGCGCCGAAAGCAGCCTGATCGGCTCGATCGGATCGGATCGAGGGCGTCCCGGCTATGTCGGGGCGCCCTTTTTCATCGGGGGACGACGTGAGCAAATCCGTGCAGCTGTTTCGGGACGAGGCGGAAATCCGCGAAATAGGGGAGGGGCTGCTCGACCGAGCGCTGCCGATCGAGGCCTGGACGCATGAAGCGCATCTGGCCGCCTGTCTGTGGTTGATCGTCGAACGTCGCGATGTCGACATCGACCGCGACCTGCGCAGCATTATCGGCCGCTTCAACGAGGCCAAGGGCGGGGTGAATTCAGACACCGCCGGCTATCACGAAACGATCACGCGCTGTTTTGTGGCGGGCGTGCGGCATTGGCTGTTGCGCTGCGACCAGCCCGGGCTGCTCGATCGGGTCAACGGCTTGCTTCAGGCCGAGGAAGGTTCGCGTGACTGGCCGTTGCGCTTCTTTACCCGTGAGCGCCTCTTCTCGGTCGAGGCGCGTCGCGCCTGGATCGAGCCCGACAGAGAATCTTTACCATGTTCGGAGCACTGAAAATTAAGCGGCTGGCGAATATCCCTAACGCGTCATTTTCCGAGCAGGTGTCATGTACGAAGGAAAGCCCCCGTCATCGCCCGCCCGCAAGGGCTGGAGCCTGGATTCGATCTTTGGGCGCGCGGTCGATGCGGAGCCGCAGGGCCGGCCAGCTACGCCCGCTGCGCCCGTTCAGGCTCAGCTGGCGGAGACCGCAGCGAACGATCTCTTTTCGCGTGTAGGTGTCTTTCTCAAGGCGCATCGGCTCGACCCAACGCCGATCAACTATGATCTTGGTTATCAATATATCGGCGGGAACGATCCGGCCGTGGTCGCAGCGGTCGATGCGGCGATCGCGCAGGACGGCTTTCTGCGCCACGACGTCGCACAGCAGATCGTGGAAAGCACCGCAAACAAGGTCTCGTCAGAGCTGCTCGAGAAGCTGATCGACCAGGCGCACCAGAGCATGTTGCTTGCCGCCAGCCTGGTCGGACAGTCGCGTACCGATGCCAGCGCCTATGGTAACGCGCTCGATCGCGGTGCAGCTGCTCTCGACGCCGGCGGCGAGCCCGCCACGCGGGCGCTCGAGCTGATGCTCGACCTCACCCGGACCATGATCGGCAAGACCCAGGATGCCGAGCGCCGGCTCGCCGAAATGGGCTCGCAGATGGCGTCGTTGCAGGACGATCTGGCCGAGGCACAGGCGGTGGCCGAAAGCGATCCGCTGACCGGGCTTGCCAACCGCCGCGCCTTTCAGTCCAGGCTTGCGCGCGCGATGGCGCAGGCCACCCAGGAGGGAACGCCGCTGTCGGTGGCCTTCTGCGACATCGATTATTTCAAGAAGATCAATGACAATTTCGGGCACGATACGGGCGACCGTATTCTCAAGATGGTCGCCGACGCGCTCGTCGATGGGGCAGGGGAAGACGCCTTTGTCGGCCGGTTTGGCGGAGAGGAATTTCTGGTCCTGTTCGACGGCATCATGGCGCGCCGTGCGGCGATGCGGATCGACGAGATCCGCGACGAACTGTCGGGACGGCACCTGGTCTCGAAAACCACCGGCGAGCCTCTCGGAACGGTCACCTTCTCTGCAGGAATCGCCCAGCTTCAAACCGGCGAAGGCGAGGGCGACATGCTCCGGCGCGCCGACGAGGCGCTCTATGCGGCCAAGAATGCGGGGCGCAACCGCGTGCTGATCGCGGGCGAAGATTAATGCACGGCGGGGGGCGCCAACGTCCCCCGGACTCCCTCTCGCCGAAAAGCGGACGGCGGGGCTAGCCGTGGCGGGCCCGTCATCATATATGGCCTCGAATCCTTCAACACCTCGCGGGGATTCGACTTCATGGATATCAGCCTCGGCCTTACTTTCGACGACGTGCTTCTGCGGCCCGGCGAGTCGGACGTATTGCCCAGCCAGGCGAACACCGCGACGCAGGTCACCAAGGCGATCTCGCTGAACATTCCGATCCTGTCGTCGGCGATGGACACGGTCACCGAGGCCGACATGGCGATCGTGATGGCTCAGCTGGGCGGCATCGGCGTCCTGCATCGCAATCTGACGGTCGAGGAACAGGCGGCGGCCGTCCGCGCGGTGAAGCGCTTCGAGTCGGGCATGGTCGTCAATCCGATCACGATGCGGCCCGAGCAGACGCTGGCCGACGCGCTCGATCTGATGTCGCGCAACCGCATCTCGGGAATACCGGTCGTCGAGGCGGACGGAAAGCTGGTGGGCATCATCACCAACCGCGATGTTCGCTTCGCCGAAAACCCGCTGCAGCCGGTGTCGGAGCTGATGACGCGACAGAATCTGGCGGTCGTCAAGACCGGTGTCAGCCAGGAAGAGGCACGCCGCACGCTGCACCAGCGCCGGATCGAGAAGCTGCTGGTGGTGGACGACTCGTTCCGTTGCGTCGGCCTGATCACCGTTAAGGACATTGAGAAGGCGGTGAACTATCCGTCGGCGACGAAGGATGCGAGCGGTCGCCTCCGCGTGGCTGCCGCGACGACGGTCGGCGACAAGGGCTATGAGCGCACCGAAGCGCTGATCGACGCCGAGTGCGACCTGATCGTCATCGACACCGCGCACGGTCATAACCGCGACGTCGCGCGGGCCGTCGAGCGCGTGAAGAAGCTGTCCAATTCGGTCCAGGTGATCGCCGGCAATGTGGCGACAGCCGAGGCAACCCGCGCCCTGATCGATGCGGGGGCGGATGGCGTGAAGGTCGGCATCGGCCCGGGTTCGATCTGCACCACCCGCGTGGTGGCCGGCGTCGGCGTACCCCAGCTGACGGCCGTGATGGAGTCGGCCGCGGAAGCCGCCAAGTCAGGCGTGCCCGTCATCGCTGATGGCGGTCTGCGGACATCGGGCGACATCGCCAAGGCGCTGGCCGCCGGCGCGAGCACGGTCATGGTGGGATCGCTTCTTGCCGGCACCGAGGAAGCCCCGGGCGAGACCTTCCTCTATCAGGGCCGCGCCTATAAGAGCTATCGCGGCATGGGCTCGGTGGGGGCGATGGCGCGCGGTTCGGCCGACCGCTATTTCCAGCAGGATATCAAGGATCAGATGAAGCTCGTGCCCGAGGGTATCGAGGGGCAGGTGCCCTATAAGGGACCTGCGCGCGACGTGATCCACCAGTTGGTCGGCGGCGTAAAGGCGGCGATGGGCTACACCGGAGCGCGGACGATCCCTGAACTGAAGGAACGGGCGCGCTTCATCCGGATCACCAATGCAGGCCTCAAGGAGAGTCACGTCCATGACGTGACCATCACCCGTGAGGCACCGAATTATCCGACACGCTGAGGCCGGATGACGCCCGGCGCGCGCGCGCAGGCGGCGATCGACCTGCTGGACGAGATCATCGCCAGCGCCCGGGCTGGCGGTGCTGCGGCTGATACGTTGATCGCGCGCTATTTCAAGACGCGGCGCTATGCCGGGTCGAAAGACCGGCGCGCGATCCGTGAGCTTGTCTATCGGGCAATCCGGCGATCGGGCAATATCCCTGACCATGGCCGGCCCGCGCTTGTCGGCCTGGCGAGGGAGGATGCCGCCGTTGCCGCCCTGTTCGATGGCGGGGCGCACGCGCCGTCACCGATCGACCCGGTCGAGGCAGGAAGTGCCGGGGCGGTCCTGCCCGACTGGCTGGCTAGGCGTATTGCCCCGGACGAGCACGCCGCGCTTCTGGAGCGGGCCCCGCTCGATGTGCGGGTCAATCTTGCCCGAACCGATCGCGCGAGCATGGCGTCGGTGCTGGCAGCCGAGCCTACGCCCTTCTCCCCGGCCGGGCTGCGTCTGCCGGAAGGAAGCCCCGTCGAAGCCAGCGAGCCGTGGGTTCAGGGGCTCGTCGAAATCCAGGACGAGGGTAGCCAGCTGATCGCGCTTGCCGCGCAAGCCGCCCGGGGAATGACGATCTTGGACCTGTGCGCGGGTGCGGGCGGGAAGACGCTCGCGATGGCCGATTCGATGGACGGGGAAGGCCGCCTGATCGCCAGCGACAGCAATCGGGCTCGCCTTTCCAGGCTTGCGCCGCGCGCCGGTCGCACGGGCAGCATTGCCATCGAGACGCGGCTGCTCGATCCGGGCCGCGAAAGCGCTGCGCTTGCCGATCTGGCCAAGTGCTGCGACGTCGTCCTCGTCGATGCTCCCTGCTCGGGCACGGGTACCTGGCGGCGCAATCCCGAGGCTCGCTGGCGGCTGACCCCGGCCCGCCTTGCGCAGCTCGTGGAGTTACAGGCGCGTCTTCTGGACATCGCCGCTCCGCTGCTGAAGCCGGGCGGAGCCTTGGTTTACGCGGTTTGCTCGGTGCTGCCGGAGGAAGGCTGCCTTCAGGCCGACGCCTTTCTGAAGCGGCACAGCGATTATCGCGCTGATCAGCCTGGGTTCATCGCGGGACGTCAGGATGGTGCAGGCCGTCTGCTCACCCCGGCGCACGACCGGACCGACGGCTTTTTCGTCGCAAGGCTGGTTCGTGCATGATAGAATGCCGGAAAACCGCGCTGTTGGAGATGTTGATGCGAGTTTCGCCCGTTGCCCTGGTCCTGTCGCTGACCCTTCTCGCGGTGTCCAGCGGGGTCAGTGGGCAAAAGGCCGACGACCAGATCAATCCACGGTCGCTCGCCCTGCTGGCCGAGGGACAGACGGCGCTGGCGGCCGGCAAATATGAGGCCGCCAACGACGCGCTGGAAAGCGCTCTCGCGGTAGACCCACGCAACCGGAACGCCTTCATCGTACTCGGTAAGGTCGCGCAGGCCCAGCAGTTACCCGGCAAGGCCATTCGCATGTATTTCGAGGCGCTCGCGCTCGAGCCTAACGACGTCAACGCGCTTTCTGCCCAAGGCGAGGCCATGGTCCAGAAGGGCGCGGTTGAACGGGCTCGCGCCAATCTCGCCCGGGTACGGACCCTGTGCAAGGTCGAATGTCCGCCGGCGGCGCAACTCGCCGCGGCGATCGCCAAGGGGCCGCCCCCCGTGGTCGCCACCGCGCCAGCCAGCGACAAGGTTCCGCCCAAGGGCGCCGAAACCAGCGCTGTCGCCGACAAATAGTCCGTCTTCGGTGCCGATGCGTTAGCGGCTTGCGTCCAGTGCTCGGGCGAGCGCTACGAACTCTTCGACGCTGAGCGTTTCCGCGCGCCGCTCCGGGTCGATGCCGACGGTCGGCAGAAGTTCGACTGCGCCCTTAACCGACTTCAGGCTCTGGCGCAGCATCTTGCGCCTCTGTCCGAAGGCGGCGGCAGTGAGCGCTTCGACCGTGGCCATGCTCACGCCCTCTGGCTGGCGCCCCGGAATCACGTGCACGAGTGCCGACATTACCTTGGGTGGAGGCACGAAGGCGGACCGGTGCACGTTGAGCGCGATCGTCGGTGTAGATCGCCACTGAGCGAGCACGGCCAGCCGCCCATAAGCGGAGGTGCCGGGCTTGGCGACGATCCGCTCCGCGACCTCCTTCTGAAACATCAGCGTGAGCGAGCGCCACCAAGGTGGCCATTTGTCGAGCGAAAGCCAGCGGACGAAGAGCGCGGTCCCGACATTATAGGGCAGGTTCGACGCTATATGGGCGCCTTCGCCGGCCTCCGCGCGTTCGTCGATCTTCATGGCATCGGCCGAAATCACGCGCAGGCGGCCGCCCGATGCCGTGTTGAGTTCAGCAAGCGCCGGCAGGCAGCGATCGTCCCTCTCCACCGCCACGACGGACGCCCCGGCGCCGAGCAGGGCACGGGTAAGTCCGCCCGGCCCGGGGCCGACCTCATAGACAGTCTGCCCGTCGAGGTCGCCGGGAATGCGCGCGATCCTGTCGAGCAGTTGGCCGTCGAGCAGGAAATTCTGGCCGAGGGCCTTGTTGGCGCTGAGGCCATGCCGCGCGATAACCTCGCGCAGCGGCGGCAGCCCCTGCATCTTGCCGGTCATGCGTGGAGCAGGCGGTTCCGAGCCGCTTCCGCCGCAAGCGAAATAGCGGCGATCATCGCCCCGGGATGTGCGACATTCTTCCCTGCGATGGCAAACGCCGTGCCGTGATCGGGAGCCGTACGGACGATCGGCAGGCCCAGCGTCATGTTCACCCCTTCGTCGAAATGGAGCGTCTTGAGCGGGATGAGCGCCTGGTCGTGATAGAGGCACAAGGCGCAGTCATATTGTGCGCGGGCGCGGGCGTGGAACATGGTGTCGGCGGCGAGAGGCCCCGTCACGTCGATCCCCTCGGCGCGCAATATCTCGATGGCTGGAATGATCAGTTCGATCTCTTCCCGGCCGATTGAACCACTTTCGCCGGCGTGGGGATTGAAACCGGCAATGGCGAGGCGCGGCCTTTCTATCCCGAAATTCCTGATCAGCCCACGCTCGGTCGCCCGTGCTTTGGCGACAATGAGATCGACGCTCACCATGTTCACCACCTCGCGAAGCGGCACATGTGTGGTGATCGGGACCGCACGAAGCGTGGGCCCTGCCAGCAGCATCACTGTATTCGCGGCGGAGACGCCGCAGCGCTCGGCGACGAACTCGGTCTGACCGGGGTGGGTAAAGCCGATCGCATAGAGTTGCGACTTGGCGACAGGGGCCGTGACGAGACCACCGACAATGGGAGACCGCGCGAGGCCGGCTGCGAGCTCGAGCGAGTCGAGCGCGCACCGTGCGCCCGCCAGATCGGGCTGCCCGGGGACGATGTCCGCCGTGTCATGGATCTGGATAAGCGGCAGGGCCGAGGAGAAGTAACTCACGGCTTCGTCGGGGCTGGAGATCAGGCGTACAGGTCCGGACCACACCGCTTCGATCGAACGCTGGTCGCCGACCGCGAAGAAGGGAGCCAGATCATGTTCGTCCCGCGCGTCCCAGGCCTTGGCCACGATCTCGGGGCCAATGCCTGCGGGGTCACCGAGGGCGACGGCGAGGGGCGCTATGTCCATCGCGTCAGCGATACTCGATCACCGCATCGCGCCTGAGATCGCGCAGATAGCGCTGGGCGCGGCGATTGACGCGCTCCTGCTCGATCTGGGACTGGATTTGCTCGAAGGAGGGGCCCGAGGTGGGCGCTGGGTCGTCGCGGCCGCAAAGGATCAGCGCGCGAACGCCATCCTTGAGCGAGCCGAAGGGCGGAGTCGCCTGTCCGACCTGCAGGCTGAGCATCAGGTCCTGAAGTTGGGGCGGCAGATCGCGGATCGTCATCTGATCATTGTTCACGACGTCCGCGCCGACCGACTGCGCCACTTCATTGGCCTTGCCGCAGCCTTGAATCTCCTTGACCGCCTTGGCGAAGGCCTCGAGCTTTGGGGTGGCCTGGGCCTGGGTGATGTTCGGCGGGAAGGTGACGGTTAACTGCTTGAGCAACAGCTGTGCGTCGCGCGGATCGACACCCAGCACCTGTCGCTTGTCGATCAGAAGCAGGATCGAATATCCACCGGGGACTGCGATTGGCTGACTGATCTGCCCATTCTGCAACTGCGTTACGACGCCGGACAACTGTTCCGGCAACTGCTCGGCGCGAACCCAACCGAGATCGCCGCCGACCGCTGCTGTCGATGCCTCGGAGAACTGGCGCGCATAGGCCGCGAAGGAGGCTCCTCGTTGGATTTGTTCGATGATGCGCTGCGCGTTGGCGCCGGCTTCGCCCATGGTCTCGGGCGTCGCGGACAGGAAGATCTCGCCGACATGATATTCATTCTCGCCCTTGGAAGCCTTCAGGCGATTGATGATCGCATTGACCTCTTCCTCGCTGACCGCGACGAAGGGTTCGATCCGGCGGCTGAGCACGCGCCGCCATGCGGCCTCGCCCTCGATCTGGCGCTTGATCGACGCCTCCGAAGATCCCTTCTCGCGGAGGAACTCGGCGAAATCCTTGGGTGTTTTGCGGAAATTCGACGCAACGCGATCATAGGTCTGCTGAACCTCTTCGGGCGCGACCTCGATCTTCTGCGCTTTTGCCTCCTGAATCTGCAATGTTTCGTCGATCAGGTTGCGGAGCACCTGAAGCCTCAACCGCTCCAGTTCTTCCTGCGGAATACGGCCGCCATTGGCAGCGACGACGAGCGCCAGACGCTGCTCGACGTCGGTTTGCGTGATGATCGTTCCATTGACGATTGCGGTCGCCGTGCGGATATTTGGATCACGGTTGCCGAAGACGGTAATGTCCTTCGGAATGTTGAGCGCCCCCGACATTTCCTCATTGGGATCGCCGACCATCTGGCTGGTCGCGGGCGGAGCCAACAGCGCCAGGGCCGTCACCGCACTTAATAGCTTTCCACCCCGACCCAGCTTCTTTCCGCGTACCAAGACCTAATCCTCGATGATTGTCGAAGCGGTGCTTATTTCACCGTTCCGCTGAATGCACGCTTAGCGGCCCAAGTTCTTGAGCGCCAGTCGCAACAAATAGGTGTTGCCCCGGCGGGCATCGCCGATCGCGGCATATTCGCGCCGCCACGTGACGCCGACTTCGATGCAATCGTCGTCATACAGGATGCCGAGACGATGCCGGATCGGTTGATAGCCGTCGGACAGGGTGGTCGGATCTTCCTTCGGGCCGGTGAGGTCGATGACAGTCGAACCGAACACCGACCAGTAGCGCGCGATTTGCACGCGTCCGCCGAGCCGCACTTCCTCGCGATCGCGCAGATCCTCAATCGTCGATGCGATGTCCCGGTTGAGCTTGAGATAGCCGATCAGGGCATAGGTCTTGCGCGTGCCGATCGTCGCATCGATCTCGTTCCGGCGAACAGCGAAATTGTCCTTGTCGAGCCGGAAGCGGTGGGTCAGCTCCAGAAAGCGCCCATATTTCAGCGTCGTGCGTCCGACGATGTCCGACAGGCGATCGGACAGCCCCGTCCCGACCGGCAACAGGCTGGGCTTGTTGGTCAGCCGGTAGCTCTGGCCGACCACTGTATTGAACGAAATCCCTGGAAGGTCGACGGACCACTCGGCGCCATAGGTAACGCGGCTGCCATCTTCCCAGCGATCATAGCCCGAGAAGCGATTGAGCGCGAAAAGGTTCGAGTCCTCCAGGTCGATCGCCCGCGCATCCTCGTTGGGGATGCTCATATTTTTTGTCTTGGGGCTGCCGACGATCTGGATACGGGGGGTGATGCGCTGGGAACCTGCGAAGAAGTCGCCGATCAGAGGCCATTTTACGTCGATGGCAAGCGCGCCTATGCCGCGTGGGGTCCAGCCGGGATCGCCGCGATAGCTGATCGTCGCGGTCTGCCCGACCTGATCGGTATGATAGATGTCGCCCCGGAGGTAGCCGGTCAGCGTCACCTCCTGCCCGAGCGGCGTATATCGCCGTAGATTCCATTCGGCTGCTGCGAAGGCTCGCTGCGTGTCCTGGCCGCTGGTGCGGATCAACGCGAGGCTGTTGAGCTGCAACTGGAGTACACCACCCACCAGCGGGTCGGTCATCCGCAGGCGATAGTCGATCGCTGGCAGCGCGATTGGCTGCTGCCCCTGCGGATCGTTGATCCTGAGCGTTTGAACGGCCCAGCCCTTGATCGATAGATAGCTGTTGGTGTCGATCCGCTCGGCCTGGATCTGGTTGCGCAGCCGGTCGTCGCGGGAAATGTCGTAGCGGCGCATGAAGGTGCGGTCGGTCGTACCCCGGATCGATCCCGACACCGTCCAATGATCGCCGAATTGGAAGCGGCCATTCGCGTCGATGTAGCCGCGTATGTCGCGATTGCTGTTGAGCGGCACACCCGTCGTGGCGGAAGACCGCGAGCTGTAGGTCAGCATTCCGGCTGCCTGCCATGCTCCATTGCCGGTCAGGGCGCGATATTGCCCCTCGATCGCGGGCAACACCTTGGAATAGACATGGGGGGTGATGGTCAGGTCGCGATTGGGCGCGAGCTGAAAATAATAGGGCAGGGCGAGTTCGAATCCGTTGACCCGGCCATATTGAATGTCGGGCAGCAGTAGGCCCGAACCGCCGCCGCCGCTGCCGTCGGGATGCGACAGGCCGGGCAGCCACAGGATCGGCGCCCCGAGAAAGCTTATGCGGGCCCCGTCATAGCTGATCCGATGCTTGCCCGGATCATGGACCACGCGCACTGCACTGATCTTCCAGATGGGTTCCTTCGGGCAGCCCTTGCTGTCCACGACCGCGCACGGCGTATAAACCGCCTTGTCCAGCGTGCTGACCTCGTTGCGCCGGTAGCCATGGACAGCCGCCAGCCGACCGCCGTCGTTGAGGACCAGCAGAAGATTTTCGATGACGCCGTCCTTCAGCGTGTCGGTCAGCTCGACCGAGTCCCCGTAGACGATGTCGTTCGACGCGTTCACGATCGCGACATTGCCCTCGGCTCGAACCACACCCGTATTCTGGTTCCAGCGGACGCTGTCCGCCCGCAGCCGGGCACCCTGGCGCATCATGCGGACATTGCCCGATGCGGTGACGATCTCGCCGTCGCTGTCATAGGCCAGCGTATCGGCAGCGAAGGTTACCTCCTCCTCATTTGCGGGCGTGGGCGCATCGCCTTGGACCGGGGCTGGCGTCGGCTCCACCAGGTTCGGCTGGGCAGCATAAGCGGCGCTGCTGGCAAGCGCGGGCAGGGTGGTTGCCAGGAGGAACAGATATGGCTTTTTCACGAAACCCCACAGGACGGGCCGGATGCCGTCATCGGCCGGCGGTCTGCACAACGCACTCGCGCCGACTATCGCACCAACGCCGCCGCTGCAATGCCTTGGGCGGCAGACCGGTTCGTCTGTACCGTTGCGACCTGCGGGCCGGGTCCCTAGATGAATGGCAAAGCAGATTGTAAGGATACCGCCTAGATGCGCATCAGTTTCGCCGACGCCCGGCCCTCCGCCGCCCACGCCCTTGCCTTGGCCGTCGCACCGGGCATGCTGGAGGGAGCCGCGCTTGGCAGCTTGCCGGAAGCTGCCCAGACGCTGGCGCGTACGGCGGCCAAGGCGCTGCGGTTCGATGGCGAGGCTGGTGCCGTGGTCGAATATTTTGCGGAGGCCGATGGCGCCAATCGTCGAGTCCTTCTGGTCGGCCTTGGTTCAAAAGCCGATTTCGAGAAGGCCGGTGCGGCGCTCGTCGCGAAGCTTCTCACCTCGGGCGAGACGACGCTGGTGGTCGACATTTCGGCCGTCGCCGGCTCCAAGGCCGCCGAGGCGGCTGCGGCGCTGGCATCGGGCGCCATGCTTCGCAGCTGGCGCTACGACACCTATCGAACCAAGCTCGACGCGAAGCAGCGGCCGTCGCTGGAGGAGGTCGTGATCGTGGGTGGCGGCGCCGAGGCCGCGGCGCGCTGGGAAGCCGCCTCGGCAGTGGTTGAGGGCGTCGCTTTCACCCGCGAGCTGGTGACCGAACCGGGCAACATCATCTATCCGGAGAGCTTCGTGGAGCGCTGTCGGCCGCTCGAGGCGCTCGGTATCAAGATCGAGGTTCTCGATCGTGATGCGATGGCAGCGCTGGGCATGGGCGCGCTCCTCGGCGTCGCCCAGGGTTCGGCCAAACCGCCTCAGATGCTGGTGATGCGGTGGGACGGCGCCGACTCCTCCAAAGCCCCCGTCGCCTTCGTCGGCAAGGGCGTGACCTTCGACAGCGGTGGCATTTCGCTGAAGCCGGGTGGCGGCATGGAAGACATGAAGTGGGACATGGGTGGCGCGGGCGCGGTCGCCGGCGCGATGAAGGCGCTCGCGCTCCGCAAAGCCAAGGCGAATGTGATCGGCGTCTGCGGCCTCGTCGAGAATATGCCCGATGGCTTGGCCCAGCGGCCGGGTGACGTCGTAACCTCGATGTCGGGCCAGACGGTTGAGGTCATCAACACCGATGCCGAGGGGCGGCTCGTCCTGTGTGACGCGCTGACCTGGGTCCAGAAAAATCATGCGCCGAAGACGATCGTCGATCTTGCCACGCTGACCGGCGCCATGATCGTCGCGCTCGGCCATGAATATGGCGGGCTCTTCGCGAATGACGACCTGCTTGCCGACCAGTTGCTGGCCGCGGCGACGGCCTCGGGCGATCGCCTGTGGCGCATGCCGCTGGGCGATGCTTACGACAAGCTGATCGACTCCCCCATCGCCGACATGAAGAATGTCGGTCCACGCGAGGCGGGGTCGATTACCGCCGCTCAGTTCCTCAAGCGTTTCGTCGACGAAGGCGTGCGCTGGGCCCATCTCGACATCGCCGGCATGGTCTGGGCGTCGAAGCCGGGCACGACCTGGGACAAGGGGGCGACCGGCTATGGCGTTCGCCTGCTCGACCGCTTCGTCGCGGACAATTTCGAGAACTGATTAGTCGAGATCGGATGGGATTGGCCGGGCAAGTAGCTCGGCCAGTTCGGCTGGCAGGTCGACATCCCTGGCGAGGCCCGGACGGCTGACCAGATTGGCCATCCGGCCCCTTGAGAGGGCGGCATCGATATGCCGCCGGCAGCTGTCGGGCCCATAGAGAAAATCGATCGCGTCCGGCGGGCTCAGCATCAAGGCGTTCGTGCCCGTACCATGCCTGTCCGGCGCGATCACGATATCGCCCGGCGTCGCGAGCAGGGCTTCGAGATCCTCTGTCTCCAGGTAAGGCAGATCACTGCTGAGGGTAATGAGACGGTGTGCGCCGAGTCCGATGGCAACGGAGCGCGCCTGGGCGAAAGCCGCATTGAGGTCCGCGCCGCTTTCCGCGATGTTCGTGATTCCATATTCGGCGGCGATGGATCGCAGCTTGGTCGACCGGGTAACGACAAACAAATCCGCTTTACCAAATATCTCGAACGAGATGTTCAATACGTGCCGGAACATGCTGATATTCAGGCGATATCGATCGTCATCGCCGAGGGTTGAGGCCAACCGCGTCTTACCTTCCTCAGGCGGGCGCGCCGCGAGGATGGCGATCGTTCTCATCGGTCGCGCAACTGTCGTACGAAATCGAGAACCTCCGTCGCGAGGCGTTTCTGTCCGGCCTCGTCCCGCATCAGCGTCTCTGTCACGAATACCGGAATATCCGGGAGGGAGGAGTCTGCGTCTGCCCGGTCGATCACCAGGCCGTCTAGAACGTCGCCGAGATAGTCGGCAAGCCCCAGCGGGTCTCTCGATATTCCGAGTTCTTCCAGTATTTTGGCAGCGGGACCTTTCACGGCTGTCCCGCCGATGAAGGGAGAGACAGCCACGACTGGTGCGCGGCTTTGGCGAAGTCGCTCGCGAACCCCCTGAATGGCCAGGATAGGGGCGAGGCTCAGGACCGGGTTGGACGGACAGAGGATGATCGCGTCGAGATCCGGATCGTCGAGCGCCGCATCGAATGCAGCCGACGGGCGCGCCTTGTCGACCCCGTCGAAGGCAATCGCGCGAAAGACGGGGGCAGCGCGCCGTCGGACGAAATAATCCTGGAAGGCCAACCGGCCTTCGTCACTGTCGATAATCGACCGCAGCCGATCATCGGTCGCAGGTGCCACTCTATGCGCTACGCCGAGCATTGTAGCGATCTGCCGGGTCGTTTCGGACAAGCTGTGCTGCTCGAGCAGCAGGCGGCGCATGACATGCGTGGCAAGGTCGCGATCGCCGAGATTGAACCAGTCGTCTCCGCCGAGGCGACCGATGGCGGTCATGAAATTCCAGCTCTCGCCGGCAAGGCCCCAGCCTTGCTGCGGGTCGTTGAGCCCCGCCAGCGTGTAGCAGACGGTGTCGAGATCGGGACAGATGGGGAGACCGAAATGCTCGAAATCGTCGCCGACGTTCACAACGATCAGCAGCTCGTCGGGCAGCAGGCAGGCGGCGAGGCCATTGGCGAGGCGAGCGCCTCCCACGCCTCCGGCTAACGCTACGATCATGCGAACAGGTCCATCTGGCGCGGGCGGATCAACTCGGCGGCGCTGCCTTCGCGTCGCGCATAGCCAACGCCACGGACCAGAACGATAGGACGGCCTTCGTCCGCTTGCCCCATCACGAGCGAAGCGGCTGCCGCGACCTCGTCGGCCAGCCCCAGTTCGCTGGTAGCGAGAGGGCGGCCATGGAGATCGGTACGGCCGCGCAGGTCGAGCAGAGCAGGCATACCCGCGACGCCGATTGCGGTCCCGGTGGTGCCGTTGCGCCAAGCGCGCCCGAGGCTGTCGATGATCAGCACGGCGACGTCTACACCGGCTCGGTCGCGCAAACCGGTCCGGATTCGCTCCGCGCTGGCATCCGGGTCGAGCGGCAGTAGCAGGGCTGCGGCATCCTGCGCCTGGTCGACGTTGGACTGGTCGATGCCTGCATTGGCCAACACGATTCCCAGCCGGTGGCGCACGATCAGCGCGCCCTTGCGGACACGCATCACCTCCTGGGATTCGGACAGGACCAGTTCGACAAGGCGCGGATCCTTGTCGGATTGAAGTGCAAGATCAGAGGCTTGGGGCGATGGTTCGACGGTGGAAAGCCACACCACTCGTCCTTCCGCCTTGGACACGATCTTCTGTGCGATGACAATGATGTCGCCGTGACGGAGCGTCTCGGCCGCGTCGTTAAGCGCGTTGGCGATGACAGCAACAAGATCGCAGCCGGCGCCGATCATCTCGACGCCCTCAATCGCGCGGAGGGAGACTGTTGTCGATCCTGTCATCGCTCCAGCCTTAGGGAGCGATCCGGCGCGCGGCAATCTGGACGCAAAAGGCCTGCCCGTACGTCAGTAGCCTGCCTCGATGGCGATTCGGATCGCCTCGGCGCCCGTCCTGACGCCCAGTGCGCGGAGCATGGCGGCGCGGTGCATCTTGATGGTGCGCTCGGTCAGCCCGAGATCATAGGCGATCTGCTTGTTGAGCTTGCCCGCTGCCATGGCGATCAGCACCTCTCGCTGACGGTCGGAAAGTCCGGCGATCTTGTCGTGGGCATTCTCCCGTCGCGGCGAACTGCCCAGCGCCAGATCCTCGATCTCCACCTGTGAGCCGAGGAAATATTCGATGTCTCCGTCGGCACCGAAGATCGGCGCGACGAGCACCGCGTTGCGGAACGGCGTGCCGTCCTTCTTGTAGTTCAGTATCTCGACCATGACAGGGCGCTGGTTGTGTACGCCGCTCCGCAGCGCCTGCGTCAGCCACGGCTCGGTGTCGGCGCCGCGCAGGAAGCGGCAGTTGCGCCCGATGATTTCCTCGCGCGAATAGCCGGTGAGAGCCACGAAGGCCTCATTGCATTCGACAATGGGATTGTCGGGCAGGCGGGGGTTGCTAATGACCGCGGCTACCGCGCTCCCAGCTATCATATCAGAAACAGACATCGCGCCTTCCGTAGCAGTGATTTCGCCGCCGGATAATCCCCATGGCCCTTTGGACATGTTGCTGCATCGTCCCCCCAATCGGCAAGACAAAGCTGCACCGGCATTGCCGTTTTTCTCCCGATGCTCATGAAAGGGCTGTCCGATGAACTATTTTTCACCCGGACTTGGAGAAAAAGGGGAAGATGGAAAGGTGATCGTACCGGCGCATGTGAGCGATGCGATCCGTACCCTCATCGAATGGGCTGGCGATGATCCGGAACGGGAAGGGCTGCGGGACACGCCCGCCCGCGTGGCGCGGGCCTGGAAGGAATATTGCGAGGGTTATGGCGACAATCCTGCACTGCACCTGACGCGCACCTTCGAGGAGGTTGCGGGCTATGACGAAATCGTCCTCCTCAAGGACATTCCGTTTCAGTCGCACTGCGAGCATCACATGGCGCCGATCACCGGCAAGGCCTCGATCGCCTATCTCCCGCGCAATCGCGTGGTGGGCATATCCAAGCTTGCCCGCGTCCTTCACGGCTTTGCCCGGCGCCTGCAGATCCAGGAGAGGCTGACGGCCGAGGTCGCCCAGTGCATCTGGGAAAATCTCAACCCCCATGGCGTCGCGGTGGTGATCGAGGCGCAGCATGGGTGCATGACCGGACGCGGCGTCAGAACGCCCGGCGTGGGCATGGTCACGAGCCGCCTTCTCGGCTGCTTTCTGGAGGATAAGAGCAGCCGCAAGGAACTGCTGTCTCTCATGGGATATTGATGAAACGGGTTGCTATCGTAGGCGCGGGTATCGCCGGGCTTGCCTGTGCCGCGCGCTTGCAGGAAAGCGGCAGCGAGGTCGTGTTGTTCGACAAGGGCCGGGGGACCGGCGGGCGGATGTCGAGCCGGCGGGTCGACACTTCGCAGGGCGCCGCCAGCTTCGACCATGGCGCGCAATATTTCACCGTTCGGGAAGCGCTTTTTTTCGACCAGGTCCGCGTGTGGCAGGAGGCCGGTCTTGCGGAGCCTTGGACCGAGGCGGGCAGCGATGCCTGGGTCGGGGTTCCAACGATGAACGCTCCGCTCAAGCATATGGCGCGCGATCTGGACGTGCGGCACACACACCATGTCGATGGGCTCATGCACAGTCGCGACGGATGGTGGGTCAAGGTCGGCCCGGAAAAGCACGGCCCCTTCGATGCAGCGATCATCGCCGTTCCGGCCGAACAGGCGGCGGCGCTGCTGGGGCTTCACGACCTCGCCATGGCGACGCACGCGATGATGTCCCGCTCACAGCCCTGTTGGACCACAATGATCGCCTTTGGCGACCGGCTTTCGATCGACGAGGACCATATCCGCAACAGGGGCCTGATCTCCTGGGCGGCCCGCAACAATGCGAAGCCTGGGCGTGAGGGGCCGGAAAGCTGGGTCGTTCAGGCCGGAGGCAACTGGTCCGCGCGCAATGTCGAGCTCGAGGCACCGGTTGTCGCGGGCGTCCTGCTCGATGCTCTGTTGGCCGAGGCGCGGTCTGCGGCCCCCGAAATATTGAGCATCGCGGCTCATCGCTGGCGCTTCGCCATGACCCGGGGTGCAGATCAGGGCTCCCTCTGGAATGCCCGACTGAAACTCGGCGCCTGCGGGGACTGGTTGCTGGGGCCGCGCGTCGAGTTCGCCTGGCTGTCGGGCCGCTCGCTGGCCGACATGATGATGCAGGCGTCTGTTTCCGGACCAGTTTTCGCGTCCCGCCCCCACGCCTGAGAAGGTGCGCCGCAAGGGGAGCCCGCCCACCGGGTCTGTTGGCGCCTCAAGCGTAGGTTTTCTTTGTCGAAGGAAGCACTGAGGGAACGCACGCTGTTGCTCCGCTGGCGCTTGGAAGCTCAGGTCCCGGACTGGATGGCCATGTTCCCTCACTGTGCGAGCGGTATCGGACGATGCGATCGGTCGCGCAGGGTATCATTTCGCATGATTTGAGCAGCGGAATGGCTGAGCGGGTCAGTTCAGGCAGCGATTGCAGAAGGCGGGACCTTCGACCGGCAACGGTCGGACGCAATGGACCGCGCGAGCGAAAGTTCTCCCCATTCTATGACAGCTCTGTATCTTGAGCTTAACGATGACCGTCGGGCGGCTTTTTTCGCGATCGAGCGTATAGATTTCATGCAGGATAATGGTCACGGGCGGCGGGTGAAGGCCAGCTTATTGGGCTCTGGCATGATCGCCATCCTGCTTGGCGCCGGTTGGGGCATGGCTTTCACGCAGTTCGACAGGCCGATCCTGGCGGCAATGCATGGGGCCCTGATCGGTTTCGGCATGCTCTTGGTCTGGATGGCACATCGGGGGCGGTTGACGGTGGCGGCCGTGCTCGCCGCGCATATCCTGCCCTTGTTCGTCGCCTTTTCCTGCCTCTTCGACAATGTGCCAGCTGGCATGCAGCGCGCGACGCACCTTCATTTCCTCGCCGTTGCCCTCGGTGGCTATTTCGTTTTCCGACGAAACGGCGCTTACCTCAAATATGGCGTACCGGCCCTGTGCCTGACCGGCTTCGTCATCTTCTCCAATATATCCATCGCTTTCCATGATCCGGCGCTGGTCATTCCGGCCTGGGCTGCCGAGGTGGGAATCTGGACCAACATGCTGACTGCGTTGGCTGCATTGGTGTTCATCGCGCTGATCATGAACGCCGACCTGTCTGCGCGGCGCATGATGGACATTGAGATGCGTAAGGCGATCGCGAGGGCCGATTTCCAGCTTCACTACCAGCCTCAGATCAACGAGGCTGGAAAGGTTGTCGGCGCCGAGGCTCTGATCCGCTGGGAGCACGCCAGGATGGGCATCGTTCCACCCGGAAAATTCATACCATTTGCGGAAGAAACCGGGCTCATCGTCCCGATCGGCAACTGGGTCCTGCGCGCCGCCTGTGCCCAGCTGGCGCAATGGGAAGCCCGGCCGGAGACGCGCCATCTGACCATGGCGGTCAACGTCAGCGCCTCGCAGTTCCGCCAGCCCGACTTCGTTCAGACTGTCTCGGAAATCGTGCGCATCAGCGGTGTAACGCCGTCGAAGCTGAAGATGGAGCTGACCGAGAGCATGTTCGTCGAGAATCTCGGCACCACGATTGCGAAAATGGATGCGTTGAAGGCGATCGGTGTCGTCTGGTCGCTCGACGACTTCGGAACCGGCTATTCGTCGTTGAGCGTTCTCAACAGCTTCCCGCTCGGCCAGATCAAGATCGACCAGTCGTTTGTCCGCGGGATGCTCAGCGACGCGTCGAACATGGTCGTCACCGAAGCCATCATCGACCTTGCCGGCAAACTGAACCTGCAGGTTGTCGCCGAAGGCGTCGAAACGGCAGAGCAGTTTCATCGCCTGCGCGAGTCTGGCTGCCGATTTTACCAAGGCTATCTCTTCAGCCCGCCGCTCGATGTCGATGCATTCGGCAAGCTTCTGTCGTCTGAATGCGCCGAAGGCTAACCGCTGTCGTGCCGACTGACGAAGGTGCCGACACCCGGCGTAATTTGGAGGAATTGGCGCGCCCGACAGGATTCGAACCTGTGACCCCAAGCTTAGAAGGCTCGTGCTCTATCCAACTGAGCTACGGGCGCGCGCAGCGATGCCGATAGCGTGGATTGCGCCCGGATGGAACGTGGTTAGTGTGGGCCTATGAACGAAAGCCATGCTGCCGCGCCCTCTGTCCAGGATGCCGAGACCTTCAAGGGGCGGCACTTCCGCTATTTCGATTTCGTGATGGCGGCGTTCGTCACCATCCTGCTGCTGTCCAACGTTCTTGGCGCGGGCAAGGTGGCGACAGTCGATCTGCCGGGGGTGGGGGCCTGGCCGTTCGGCGCGGGCATCCTCTTCTTCCCGATCGGCTATGTCCTCGGCGACGTGCTGACGGAAGTCTATGGCTATGCCCGGGCACGGCGCTGCATCTGGGCGGGCACGGTGGCGCTGCTGTTCATGGCGTTCATGAGCTGGGTCGTGGTGGCGCTCCCGCCGGCCGCCGACTGGACCGGGCAGACCGCCTATGAGCAGGTCTTCGGGCAGGTGCCCCGGATCGTCTTCGCATCGATCACCGCCTTCTGGGCTGGTGAGTTCGTCAACAGCTATGTCCTCGCCAAGATGAAGCTGATGACCGGCGGCAAGCATCTGTGGATGCGCACCATCGGCTCGACCATCGCGGGGCAGGGCGTCGACAGCCTGATCTTTTACCCGCTGGCCTTTTGGGGTGCGACGGGCTGGACGTCTTCGCTGGTCGTAAAGGTGCTGGTGACCCAGTGGGTGTTGAAGGTCAGCTGGGAAGTGCTTCTAACGCCCTTGACCTATGTCGTGGTCAATTTTCTCAAGACCCGCGAAGGCGTCGATCTGTTTGACGCCCACACCGACTTCACCCCGTTCCGTACTCAGGTTTGAGCGCACCGATTGCGAGCCGGCTCAACCGACGGGTGGAGCCTGTTCGTCGAAGCGGGGAAGGCTGTCGGAGATGCAGGCCCAGTCGGGCGCTTGCGAGGTCCACAGCGTCATCTCGGGACCGAGCAGGTTAGGATCGTCGAGCGCGCCGATCCGCAGGAAGATCAGGTGCGGGCGTTCCAGCGCCTCGCTGGTGAGCGGTGTCCCGCATTCAGGGCAGAAACCCCGCCGCATATGATTGCCGCTCTCCGCGACTGTCTCATGATAGCGGATCTCGCCGGACCAGCTGACCTTGTCGCGGGGAAATACGACATTGGCGGTTGCGGTGCCGGCGCCGAGATATTGGCACAGGCGGCACCAGCAAGTGCGCGCGCCGAGTGGCTCGGCGGCGATGGAGAACCGGACCGCTCCGCAGAGGCAGCCGGCTCCATATGTCACGCAACCGTCTCCAGCAGCCCCTCGAACAGGCGGCGACCATCGTCATTGCCATGCGCGGCTTCGATCACGCGTTCGGGGTGCGGCATCATGCCCAGCACATTGCCGCCATCGTTGAGGATGCCCGCGATATTGCGTGCAGACCCGTTGACCGGCTCGGCATAACGGAAGGCGACGCGGCCTTCGCCCTCGAGGCGATCGAGCGTCTCGGCGTCGGCGTTGAAATTGCCGTCGTGATGCGCGACGGGGAAGCGCACCGTCTCGCCTTGCGCATAGCGCGCGGTGAATGCGGACTGACTGTTCTCGACCGTGAGCGCGACGTCGCGGCAAACGAAGTCGAGACCCTGGTTGCGCATCAGCGCTCCCGGCAGAAGGCCTGCTTCGGTCAGGATCTGGAAGCCGTTGCAGATGCCGATTACCGGCACGCCGCGTCCGGCCGCCTCAACGATCTCGCGCATGATCGGCGAGCGGGCCGCCATCGCGCCCGAACGTAGATAATCGCCATAGGAAAAGCCGCCGGGGACCGCGATCAGGCCGATGCCTTCGGGCAGTTCGGTTTCACGATGCCACAGCATGTCCGGCGCGCGGCCGGTGACGTCGCGAATGGCGACGGCGAGGTCGCGATCGCAATTGGACCCCGGAAAGACGATGACCGCGCTCTTCATGATGTCGGCTCCCGCGCTCAGGCCCGCTCGATGCGGAAATTCTCGATCACCGTGTTGGCGAGCAGCTTGCGGCACATCGCCTCAAGATCGGCGTCGCTGACGTTCTCGTCATGGTCGAGTTCGATCAGCTTGCCCGCGCGCACGTCGTTGACGCCGGAAAAGCCGAGCGAGCCGAGCGCATTGTGGATCGCCTTGCCCTGGGGATCGAGAACGCCACCCTTGAGAGTGACATAGACGCGGGTCTTCATCGCGGCCTCTTGGTTGTAGATTTTCCGGCCCTATGGCCCTGATGGCGGCGGGGGGCAAGGGGGACCGGACGTTATTCGAGCATTTCGCGAAGAGCGGGGCTCAGGGCTTCGTCATCGGAGACGATCCGCACCGCCAGACCCTCGCGCTCGGCGAGCCGCATGCCCGCATCGGCACCGAGTACGATCAGGGCCGTGGCCCAGGCGTCGGCATAGGCGGCCTTGTCGTGAATGACCGAAACAGAGCGCGGGCCGTGGCCGATCGGCATCCCTGTGCGGGGATCGAGCGTGTGGAAGCCCCGGCGATAATGTCCGGAGGTCGCGACGGCGATTCCGTGAAGCGCGATGCGGAGAGATGGGACGGGTTTTCCGGGTGGCGCTTCGAGATCGACCCACCAGGGTTGGCCATCCGGACGGACGCCACGTCCGACAAGTTCGCCGCCGATCTCGACAAGCATATGGGCTACGCCTGCCGCCGCCAGATCATCCGCTACGGCATCGACCGCATGGCCTTTGGCCACGCCCGAAAAGTCTAGTGCGAGCCCGCCGGGCTGAACGATTCGTCCCCCCGCGTAGGGAAGCCGCCGCCAGCACGCGGCGCGAAGTGCGTCCATTGAATCGGTCGCAACCTTCGCTGTGGCAGGGGCGGGGCCGAATCCGGCCAGATCGACAAGCCGGCCCAGCGTCGGATCGAAGGCCCCGTCGCTTCGCTGTGCGACGTCCAATGCGGTTTCGAGGACCGTGCGAAAATCGCGGGGCAGCCGGACCTCGCTGCCCTGCGGCGCGCGATTGAAGTCGCTGATGATCGAATCGGTGCGCCACTGGCTCATCTCGACGATGATTCGGTCGAGAGTCGCGTGAATGATGGCGACGGCGTCTGCTTCACCGAGCGAGGGCGGCGAGACGTAGCGAACCGACCAGAGCGTCCCCATGGTCTCGCCGGACAGGGTTGTGACCGGGCGGGTCGGGTCGACGCTTCTCAAAGCCTCTGCGTCGACCCTTGACGGCAAGGCGATCCGCAGGCTCAGGGGAGCAGCACCTCGACCGTGGTTGTATAGGACAGGCGCCGGCTGGTCGCGCGGGCGACAGTCGGCTTGTCGTCGCTTGCAGAGGCGTTGATCCAGTACATGCCGGCTTCGGGCCAATCGATCTTCGCTACGCCGTCGGCGCCGGTCACGATCTCCCGCGCGCCGTCCTCATTGCGATAGCGCTTGCCGCCCGGCACGACGCTGAGTTTGAGCCCGGCTGCCGGCTTGCCGTCGATCAGGAAGCGGAAGCTTGCCGTTTCTCCCACCACCAGTTCGTCGGGGTGCGTAATGGGCTGGAATTCGATGCCGGCACCGATCGCCTTGAAAACGGCGTCGCTGGGCTGATTTGCGGTCACGTAGATTTCGTTGCGCGTGATCATCTGCGTCAGCTTCACGTCGGTCGCGGTGGCGGGGATCTCGTCGACGGACGAGACCGAGCGCATCGGCCGTTGCGGTGGGGCGCCGGGAGTGGCGTTTGCGCCAGGCCCACCGGGCCCACCCGGGCCGCCCGCCATGGCCGGGCCCCGGGGCCGTCCCCCGACGCGGACTTCCTCGCCGTCGACCTTGAAGCTGCCGGCCACGCTGTTCGTATAGGTGCCGATCTTCCAGGTTCCGGGCTTGTCGAGCTTGACGTCGAACACGGACCTGTAACGGCCGGTCGCGGCGTTCTCGATTTTCGCTTCGCTGCCATCGGGCGCCCACGCCTTCACGCCATCGAGGCGCATCGGCTGGTGATCGGCGAAGAACAGATCGTTCGACGCTGCGGCATCGACGGTCACCCAGTTGTTGGTTCCAGAGAACACGGTGGCGTTCGGGACCATCCACTGACGGTGTGCCGAGCCGAGCGACGGCACGGCCACCAGAAGGGCGGCGGTAAGGAAGCGGGCAGTGGAGCGCATCATAGATCCTTTCAGCGGACGGCGAGGGTCACGGCGCCGAGTTCGGTCTTGCCGGAGGCCTTGGCTGGCTTAACGGGCAGAGTGATCGGCAGGCTCACAAGCTCGCGCCCGCCCGTTTCGCGGGCCGCCTCGACATTGAGCGTGTAGCTGCCGGGGCGGACGTCATCCGGGATCGCGATCGTATAATTGCCTGGCGCGCGGGTGGCGCCGCTGATCCCATCGGCGGGCACCGTCATGCTCTTGCCGCCCTTGCGCCACCAGGCCCGCAGGTCGGACAGCCATTTGGCGCCCGGCTCGCCGCCGTTCTTCTTGACCTGATACCAGACGGACAAAGTGCGGATCGCACCGCCCCCCACTGGCTCGAGCCAGACGGCCACATAGGGGCGATGATATTCGGCCACCTTGAGCTGGGGCACGGTAACGGTGACCGTTCCTGCGGCGAAGGTGGGTGCAGCGATGGTGGAGCCGAGCAGAAGGAGGGGCGTGGCGCGCATGGCGTATCCTCAGTGGACGAAGAACAGGATGATCAGGAGCGGTGCGATCAGACCCAGCCCGACGAGCGGCCAGGTCGACCGGCGCGGCTTGGCGTGCATGTAGAGAAGCAGCAGGCCGGTCAGCGTGAACAGCACGCAGGCGATGGCGAAGATGTCGATGAACCAACTCCAGGCGCTGCCGGCGTTACGCCCCTTGTGGAGATCGTTTGCCCAACTGATCCAGCCGCGGTCGGTAAGCTCACCGCTGATCGCACCGCTCTGGGTGTCGATGCTGATCCAGGCGTCGCCACCGGGACGAGGAAGTGCGACATAGACTTCGCCGTCCGACCATTCTGCCGGCTTACCGCCAGGATCGAGGCTTAGCCGAGCGTCGATGAAGGCGGCGACGGGGCTAGGGAGGGGCGCATCGTTGCGGACAGGAGGGGCGAGGCTCGGCAGCAGCGGTGGGGGCAGTTGTGCCGAAAGCGCCGTGGTTGTCGGCGAGGCGCTGATGGTGGCGGCGTGGTTCAGGGTCAGCCCCGTAGCCGCAAACAGGAGCATCCCCATCAGCGATACCGCTGCGCTCATCCAGTGCCAGCTGTGGAACTGTTTCAACCACCAGCCACGCGAGCGGTACCAAGGCTTGGGCACTGGGCGCCGCTTCGGTGCGGGGTGCGCTTTGGCTTCTTTGAGCGGGATGTCGGCGGGGCTGTTCACATTGCTCGGCTAACCGGATCGAATCGGTAGCGCAATAGCTAATGCGAACCAGTCGCATTAATTTCAATCTTGAAATGTGGCGCCGCGCCGATCGAGCGCGGCGCCATGAGGCTCAGAAGCTCTTGCGCAGTTCTACGCCGATGATCCGCGGCTCGTTGATCATGCCGGTCAGATTGTTGAAGTCGATCGCGCTCACGCTGCGGATCTGGTTGGTGATGTTCCGGGCAAAGATCGCCGCTTCCCACTGCGCATCCGACTTATAGCCGAGGCGCAGACCGCCTTCGAGCAGCGACCGGCCCCGGAATTCCAGCGCCTCGTAGAGGAAATAGTTCACCCGGCTGCGATAGGCCCAGTCGGTATAGGCATAGATTTCACCGCCACCGACGGGCACCGAATAGCGCGCGGTGACGTTCGCGACGTAGCGCGGTGCCTGCGGCAGGTCGTTTCCATCGATGATGGCGAGGCCGGCGGCATTGAGCGGATCGGTGACCGTGCAGAGCGATCCGCAGGGAGCGACCGCAATGCCCTTGTCGCGAATCTCGGTGAAGTTCCAGCTGCCCCCGGCCGTCAGCAGAAACTGGCTGCTGGGGCGCAGTTCGAGCGTCGTCTCGAGGCCATAGCCGACCGCCTTGTCGGCGTTGAGCAGCCGCGCCGAATTGACCGCGCCGCCAACCGCCGTCAGCTGCAGATCCTTGGTACGATACCAGTAGCCATCGATGTCGAAGGTGAAGAGCCCGCCTGCCAGCGCGCCCTTGAAACCCACTTCGCCCGAGATGGTGGTCTGCTTGCGCGCGATCGATGGGGTGCTGAAGAAGGTGACGCGATCCTGGATCGCCGGGCCGAGATAGCCGGTGGCGAAGCGCGCATAGGCGTTGACGTCGGGTGTGATCGCATAGGTCGCGCTCGCGTCCCAGCTGACATTGCTCGCCTTGACGCGATTGGTCAGCGGCAGGGCGACCGCGATCAACTGCGAGGCGACGCTCGACGCCGCGAGCACGGGGTCGAGCGCGATCGTGTCGCGCTTCTTGTCGTGCGAATAGCGAACGCCGGCGCGCAAGGTGAGCGCATCGCTGGCCTTGTATTCGCCCGAGGCGAACAGGCCGATGTTCCGGTTCTTGTTGTCGTGCAGGATGTTACTGACGCGCGTACCCGCGCCGTCATAGGCATATTCGCTATAGTCGAGATTCTGATCGAAATAATAGGCGCCGACCTGATAGCGGAAGCCGCCGAGATCCTCGCTCGCGAAGCGCAGTTCCTGGCTGAACTCCTTGGGCTTGGTGCGCCCGCCGGTGTTCACCGGGAAAAGCGCCACACCGAGACCGAGGGCCGGGAAGCCGTAGGTTGCAGCACCGTCGATGTCGCCGGTGCTCTCGACATTGGCCTTCTCATAGGCGGTGGTGGAGAACAGCGTCCCCACGCCATCGATCGCCCATTCGAGACGTGCATTGGCGCCGAATTGCTTGAGGCTCTGGCTGGTCAGCCCATCGAGCGAGACACGGTCCTTCTTGAAGCCGGCTGAGAAGCGGTTGCTGCCTTGTTGGAACAGGCCCGCGCGGAACACGCGTGGCGTCCCATCGAGGTCGCGTCCGTGGACATTGAACAACGCACTGAAGCCGCCCGATTCATACCCAAGCTGAAAACGGCCGGCGAGGTCGCGATAGCCTTCGAGCTTGCGGTCGGCCAGGCTTGGTGAGGCGGTGTTGGTCACCCAGTCGTCGCGACGCTGCAGCAGGCCGGAAGCGCGAAAATTCAGGCCTTCGCCGATAGGCCCGGTAATCGCGGCCTCGGCGTTGACGGTGTTGTAGGTGCCCCAGCTGATGCTGCCATAGCCGCCGAAGGTGTCGCTCGGTTTGGCCGAGTTGAGCTTGACCACGCCCGCTGGCGTGTTGCGCCCGAACAGCGTGCCCTGCGGTCCGCGCAGCACTTCGACGCTGGCAAGGTCGAACACCGGAAAGCTCTTGAGCATCGGATTTTCGAGGGCGACGTCGTCATAGACCACCGAGACGGGCTGGGCGGCATTGGGGTCGAAGTCGGTATTGCCCAGGCCCCGGATGTAGAAGCGCGGGAAGGTGCGTCCGAACGAGCTCTCGATCTGCAGGCTCGGCGTGCGGGCGGACAGGAAACGTATGTCGAGGCCGCTCGAATTGATCACCGCGAGTTTCTCGCCGCCGATCGCCGTCACTGCGACGGGAACGTCCTTGATGTTCTCGGCGCGGCGGGTGGCCGTGACCACGATCTCGGCGCTGTCCGCGCCTCCGTCGTCGGCGGCCTGCGCCAGGGCCTGTGCGCTAAAGGAGGGAAGGAGGATGGCGCCTGCGAGAAGTGCCAGGCGGATGGACGTCGAACGGTCAATAGACATGGTGGCAAACCCCTTTTGCTGGCCCACGCCCTCTCTGCGGACTTTATTGTTTGAGGCAGCGCTATCAGCCGCGTCGTCGTCGTCAACGGATCGCGTTTACATCGGCGTCAGTGACGTGATTATTGGCGCAGGCGTTGCTCTGAAAGCACATGCCAGGGGGGCGCTCGCCCGCGCGATGCGGGCGCAACAGAAAAGCCCCGGCGTCCTGTGGAAGCCGGGGCCTTCTGATTTGTCTATCCGTCGCTGCGTTTACTGGTCGAGGAAGCTGCGCATCTTGCGGCTGCGGCTCGGATGCTTGAGCTTGCGCAGCGCTTTCGCCTCGATCTGACGGATGCGCTCGCGGGTGACCGAGAATTGCTGGCCGACCTCTTCGAGCGTGTGATCGGTGTTCATGCCGATGCCGAAGCGCATGCGCAGAACGCGTTCCTCACGCGGCGTGAGGCTCGCCAGAACCCGAGTCACCGTCTCCTTGAGGTTCGCCTGGATCGCGGCGTCCACGGGGATGATCGCATTCTTGTCCTCGATGAAGTCGCCGAGATGGCTGTCTTCCTCGTCACCGATCGGCGTTTCAAGGCTGATCGGCTCCTTGGCGATCTTCATCACCTTGCGAACCTTCTCGAGCGGCATCGACAGCCGCTCAGCCAGTTCCTCCGGCGTCGGCTCGCGACCGATCTCGTGCAGGATCTGGCGGCTCGTACGGACCAGCTTGTTGATCGTCTCGATCATGTGGACCGGGATACGGATGGTCCGCGCCTGGTCGGCGATCGAGCGGGTGATCGCCTGCCTGATCCACCAGGTCGCATAGGTCGAGAATTTGTAGCCGCGGCGATATTCGAACTTATCGACGGCCTTCATCAGGCCGATATTGCCCTCCTGGATAAGGTCCAGGAACTGCAGGCCGCGGTTGGTATATTTCTTGGCGATTGAAATCACGAGCCGCAGATTCGCCTCGACCATTTCCTTCTTGGCGATGCGCGCCTCGCGCTCGCCTTTCTGGACCATATTGACGATGCGGCGGAACTCGCTGAGCGCCATGCCGGTCGCCTGGGCGATCTCGGAGATTTCGTTGCGGATACGCTCGACAGCGCCAGCTTCCTGCGAAGCGAAAGCCGCCCACTTCTTGTCGATCTTGCCCACGCGCTCGAGCCAGCCGTCCTCGAGTTCGCGGTTGATGTAGGATTCGAGAAAGTCGCGCCGCGGCACCTTATGCCGCTCGGCAAGGCGGAGCATCTGCCCGCCCAGCGTGGTGAGCCGCCGGTTGAACGAATAGAGCTGGTCGACGAGATATTCGATCTTCGCGCCGTGAAACTGGACGCTCTCGACCTCGGCGGTCAGCTGCTCGCGCAGCGACTGATAGCGCTCCTCCTCGGCCGCCGGGAAATCGTCGCCGACGCTCAGCGCGGCGACGCGGGCTTCCTGCACCTGCGAGAAGGTCTTGTAGAGATCGGTGATCGCGGCGAAGCGCTCGAGCGCCAATGGCTTGAGCTGCTCCTCCATCTGCGCGAGGCTCAGGGTATTGTCCTCGTCCTCTTCCTCCGCCGGGCGAGGAGTGCGACGCTCGGTCATCGACTCCTCGTCTTCGTCGTTGGACTGCTCCTCTTCGGGCTCGTCCTCTTCCTTGAAAGTGGGGCCAGTGGTCTCGGCGGAAATCTCGCCGTCGGCTTCCTCATTCTCGACCTGCTCTGCGGTCGGCCCCTTGGAGAGCATCGCGTCGAGATCGAGAATCTCGCGCAGCTGCATCGTGCCTTCGTTGAGCGCGTTCGACCAGTCGATGATCGCGTTGAACGTGATCGGGCTTTCGCACAGCCCCAGGATCATGGTGTCGCGGCCGGCCTCGATGCGCTTCGCAATGGCGATTTCGCCCTCGCGGCTCAGCAGCTCGACGGCGCCCATTTCGCGCAGATACATGCGCACGGGATCGTCTGTGCGATCGACCGTTTCCTTCTTGGCGGTCGTCGTCAGGGCAGGGCCGGTGTCGCCTTCATCGGAGGCGGCGACTTCGTCGATATTGTCCTCTTCCGGTTGTTCGTCCTCGCCGGCGTCCTCGTTCTCGACGATGTTGACGCCCATCTCGTTGAGCGCCGACATGACGTCCTCGAGCTGGTCGGAGGTCATCTGGTCCTGCGGCAGCGCCTCGTTCAGCTGCTCATAGGTGATGTAGCCCTTGCGCTTGGCACGTGCGATCAGCTTCTTGATCGAACCTTCGTTGAGGTCGATGAGCGGAGCGTCGCCGTCGATCCGATCGCCACCATCGCTCCCGTTCGTCTTCGCCATCTAGGACCAGCCCTCATTCGATACCGGCCGGATATCCGGCCATAAATAAGTTAAGCGCCCTCGCCGTCCTCACCTTGGGCGAGATCGGTTAGAACGCGTCGGGCTTCGGCGAGTGCCTCGCGCAGCCTCTGCTGCTCCGACCACTGCGCCTCGCTCGTCTCGATGCTAAACCTGTCGGTCGCCTCGCGCAGCGCGGCATCCAGCGTCGGGATGGCCGCGAGGGCGTCGATCATGGCCGACAGGTTATGCACGGCACGATTATACTCGGCATTGCCGCGTAAAAACGAAAAGGCAAGAGTGTTCGTAGCCTTGAGCTCCTCGATCACCGCCCCAAGACCCGCTTCGAGCAATATGGTTTCGAGTCGATCCTTTTCAAGAACGCCTTCGGAAAAGCTTGCGTCGAACGCGGCGGCGCGCAGCTCATCGAGCTTGGGATCATCGAGCGGCAACGCCGCCACGGTCTCGATCTTTTCGGCCAAAACCTCGGGATATCGCAACAGGCCGGCCAGCGCGGCCCGGATTACGCCGCGATTGAGGCCGGCTCGCGCGATAGTACGGGCGGCGTCCGATGGCGGAAGGACTTCGGGCTTCCAGGGCTGACCCGATCGACGCTGTTGCCGGGGTTGAAAGGGGCGGTCGAATTGGCGGCGGGCGGGCGCGAAGCGTTCGTCGAAGCGGCGGCGGAACTCGGCCTGATATTGCTCGCGGACGTCGCGATCCTGAATCGTGGCCGCCAGATCGCCCAGGCGCTTTCTCAAGCCTGCCTTTGCCTCGGGTGTGTCGAGCGGCTGGGCATCGAGTTCGGAACGCCAGACGAGTTCATCAAGGCTGATGGTTTCGTCCAGCACCTGCTCGACCGCACGGGCGCCGCCGGCCTTTACGAGGTCGTCAGGATCCTGGCCCCCGGGGAGCAGCGCGAAGCGCAGCGTCCGGCCCGGTACGACCATCGGGAGCGCGCGATGCGCGGCGCGCACCGCCGCCTTCTGCCCGGCCTTGTCCCCGTCGAAGCAGAGGATCGGCGTCTCGGCCATGCGCCACAGCCGTTCGAGCTGCATCTCGGTCAGCGCCGTTCCCAGCGGGGCGACGCCCTCGTCGATCCCCGCCTTGGCGAGAGCGATGACGTCCATATAGCCCTCGACCGCGATCACCCGGCCGGCCTTGCGAGCGGCGCCGCCGGCCCGGTCGATGTTGAACAGAGTCCGCCCCTTGTCGAACAGGGGCGTGTCGGGGGAGTTCAGATATTTGGGCTCGCCCTGGTCGAGAATGCGCCCGCCAAAGGCGATCACGCGCCCGCGTGCGTCCCGGATCGGGATCATCAGCCGTCCACGGAAACGGTCATAGGGCTCCTTGCTCTCGACCGAGATGAGCAGCCCGCATTCGATGAGCTGCTCGTCGCCGTAGCTCTTCAAGGCAGCCTTCAGGCGTCCGCGACTGTCGGGCGCGAAGCCCATGCCGAAAGACTTTGCAAGCGCTGCGCCGATACCCCTTCGCTCGAGATAGGTGCGCGCGGCGGCGCCATCGATCCCGCCCAACTGCTCCTCGAACCAGGCTGCGGCGGCCTGCATGACATCGTGAAGCCCCGCCTGCCTCTCGTTGCGTTGCGCGGCGCGCGGATCGGGCGCAGGCACTTCCATGCCGGCGCTCTGGGCAAGCTCCTTGACCGCGTCGATGAAGCTGAGGCCCTTTGCTTCGGTCAGGAAGCGTATCGCGTCGCCATGCGCGCCGCAGCCGAAGCAGTGGTAGAAGCCCTTGTCGTCGTTGACGTAGAAGCTCGGACTCTTTTCGTCGTGGAAGGGGCAGCAGGCCTTATACTCGCGCCCGGCTTTCACGAGCTTTACCGAACGGCCGATCAGCGTCGACAGCGTGATTCGGCCGCGCAGTTCGTCGAGGAATTGCGGCGAGAGCGACATGGTCAGCTAGACCGACCGAACGAGGGCAGGGCGACGGACACCCTCTGCCGGGGATGTCACCCCGCCAACCGGGCCTTCACGAGGCCGCTCGCCTTGCCCATGTCCATCTGGCCAGCGAAGCGCTCCTTCAGCGCCGCCATGACACGGCCCATATCCTTGACCGATGATGCGTCGAGCTCGGTCGCGAGCGCGTCGATCGCGGCGCGAGCCTCGTCCTCGCTCATCTGGCGCGGCAGGAAGCGTTCGATCACCTCGACCTCGGCTGCCTCGGCGGCAGCCAGTTCGGGGCGATTGCCTTTCTCGTACATCTCGATGGATTCGCGGCGCTGCTTGATCATCTTCTGGAGCACTTCGGTGATCAGCAGATCATCATCGGGAAGCGTGGCGGCCGTCCGCAGCTCGATATCGCGGTTCTTGATGGTCGACTGAATCAGGCGGATTGCCGCCGTCGTGGTCGTGTCGCGCGCCTTCATCGCGGCGACGAGAGCCGCCTTGATATCGTCTCGAATCATGGGATGCACCAACGCTGGTTCCGGAAAGGAGATCGCCTAGCACAGACAAAGATGCTTTAATAGAATTGACCCTGTGAAGAGGGCCCCCTAGGTACGCCGCCGTTTGCCCGCCGACCCATGCCCAAAGGAGAGCCCTAGTGGCCCAACCCGATCACGCGCGTCCTACACCCCCTGAGGGAGCCACGGGCGTCCTAGTATTGGGCGATGGCACCGTCATATGGGGGCGTGGTTTCGGCGCTGAGGGTGAAGCGGTCGGCGAGGTGTGCTTCAACACCGCGATGACCGGCTATCAGGAAGTGATGACCGACCCGTCCTATGCCGGGCAGATCATCACCTTCACCTTCCCGCATATCGGCAATGTCGGCACCAATGCCGAGGATGTCGAGGCGACCAACCCGCACGCGCTCGGCATGGTCGTTCGCGAGGACGTCACCGAACAGGCGAACTTCCGCGCCAGCCAGCATCTCGACGCCTGGCTCCGGCAGAATGGCCGGATCGGTATTTCGGGGGTCGATACCCGTGCGCTCACGCGGCTGATCCGCATTCAGGGCGCGCCTAACGGCGTGATCGCTCATAATGCAGAAGGGCAGTTCGACGTCGACGCGCTGATCGCCAAGGCGCGCGCCTGGCCGGGGCTGGAGGGTATGGACCTCGCCAAGCAGGTCGCCACGACCCAGACCTATAAGTGGAACGATGGCCTCTGGTCACTCGGCGAAGGCTATGATGTCGATGCCGCGCCGGCAGACGCGCCGCATGTTGTTGCGATCGACTATGGTCTGAAGCGCAACATCCTGCGCAACCTCGTCGCGGCCGGCGCGCGGGTGACCGTGGTTCCGGCGAGCGCCAGCTTCGAGGAGGTGATGTCGCACGATCCGGACGGGGTTTTCCTGTCCAACGGTCCCGGCGACCCCGCCGCCACCGGCGAATATGCCGTGCCGGTGATCCGCAAGCTGCTCGAGGTCGGCAAGCCTATATTCGGTATCTGCCTCGGGCACCAGATGCTCGGTCTCGCGGTCGGAGCGCGCACCTACAAGATGCACCAGGGCCATCGGGGCGCAAATCACCCGGTCAAGCGCAAGGATGACGGGCGGGTCGAGATCACCTCGATGAACCATGGCTTTGCGGTCGATACCGAAAGCCTGCCCGCCAATGTCGAGCCGACCCATTTCTCGCTTTTCGACGGCAGCCTCGCCGGTCTCCGCCTGACCGACAAGCCCGCCTTCAGCGTCCAGTATCACCCCGAAGCAAGCCCCGGCCCGCAGGACAGCCATTACCTGTTCCAGCAGTTCGTCGGTCAGTTGAAGAAGAGCGCCTAATGCCCAAGCGTACCGACATAAAATCGATCCTGATCATCGGCGCCGGCCCGATCGTCATCGGCCAGGCCTGCGAGTTCGACTACTCGGGCACCCAGGCGTGCAAGGCCCTCCGCGAGGAAGGCTATCGCATCATCCTGGTCAACTCGAACCCGGCCACGATCATGACCGATCCGGATATGGCCGATGCGACCTATGTCGAGCCGATCACGCCTGAGATCGTCGCCAAGATCATCGAGAAGGAGCGCCCCGACGCCGTCCTGCCAACGATGGGCGGACAGACCGCGCTCAACACCGCGCTGGCGCTGTTCAATGACGGTACCCTGGAGAAATATGGCTGCCAGATGATCGGCGCCGATGCCGAGGCGATCGACAAGGCCGAGGACCGGCTGAAGTTCCGCCAGGCGATGGACAAGATCGGGCTGGAAAGCCCGCGGTCCGACGTGGCCCACACGCTGGAAGAAGCACTGCGCATCCTCGACTATGTCGGCTTGCCGACGATCATTCGCCCCAGCTTCACCATGGGCGGTACCGGGGGCGGCATCGCCTACAACAGGGACGAGTTCGTCAAGATCGTGACCGGCGGTCTGGATGCGTCGCCGACCACCGAAGTCCTGATCGAGGAGTCGGTCCTCGGCTGGAAGGAATATGAGATGGAGGTCGTGCGGGATCGCAACGACAACGCCATCATCGTCTGCTCGATCGAGAATGTCGATCCGATGGGCGTCCATACCGGAGACTCGATCACGGTCGCCCCGGCGCTGACGCTGACCGACAAGGAATATCAGATCATGCGCAACGCCTCGCTGGCGGTGCTGCGCGAGATCGGCGTCGAGACGGGCGGATCGAACGTCCAGTTCGCGGTCAACCCGGCCGATGGCCGCCTGGTCGTCATCGAGATGAACCCGCGCGTTTCGCGCTCGTCGGCGCTCGCCTCCAAGGCGACCGGCTTCCCGATCGCCAAGGTCGCTGCCAAGCTGGCGGTCGGCTATACGCTCGACGAGATCATGAACGACATCACGGGGGCGACCCCGGCCTCGTTCGAACCGACGATCGACTATGTGGTGACGAAGATCCCGCGCTTCGCCTTCGAGAAGTTCAAGGGCGCGGAGCCGCTGCTGTCGACTGCGATGAAGTCCGTCGGCGAGACGATGGCGATCGGTCGCAACATCCATGAGTCGATGCAGAAGGCTCTGCGCGGCCTCGAGACGGGCTTGTCGGGGTTCAACATCGTCGAGCAGCTGAAGGGCGCGCCGAAGTCGGTGATCGCCGAGGAACTGGCGCGGCCGACGCCGGACCGCCTGCTGGTCGCCGCGCAGGCACTGCGCGAGGGCTTCACCGTCGACGAGATCCACCGCATCGCCAAGTTCGAGCCGTGGTTCCTCGAGCGGCTCGCAGAGATCGTCGCTGCGGAACAGGATGTCTGCCGTCATGGCCTGCCCCAGGATTCTGCCGGCATGCGTCGCCTTAAGGCGATGGGCTTTTCGGACAAGCGGCTCGCCTGGCTGGCGCTCCAGTCGGCCAATCTGGCGGGCATGGCGCGTGAGCAGGCGCGGGGTTCGGGCATCGTCCATGACGTCGCCAAGGCGTTGACCGGCGGTATCACCGAGAAGGAAGTGCGTGCGCACCGCCACAAGCTGGGCGTGCGGCCGGTCTTCAAGCGGATCGACACCTGTGCGGCCGAATTTGAGGCCAAGACTCCCTATATGTACTCGACCTATGAAGCGCCGAGCTTCGGGGAGCCCGAGTGCGAGAGCCAGCCGACCGATCGCGAGAAGATCGTGATCCTGGGCGGCGGTCCGAACCGGATCGGGCAGGGGATCGAGTTCGACTATTGCTGTTGCCACGCCTGCTTCGCGCTGGAGGAGGCCGGCTATGAGACGATCATGGTCAACTGCAATCCGGAGACGGTGTCGACCGACTACGACACGTCCGACCGCCTCTATTTCGAACCGCTGACCGCGGAAGACGTGCTCGAGATCCTCCATGTCGAGCAGTCGCGCGGTACGCTGAAGGGCGTGATCGTCCAGTTCGGCGGCCAGACCCCGCTCAAGCTGGCGCAGGAACTGGAGGACGCGGGTATCCCGATCCTCGGCACCAGCCCCGACGCGATCGACCTCGCCGAAGATCGCGAGCGCTTTGCGGCGCTCGTCGCCGATCTCGGTCTGCGTCAACCGCGCAATGGCATTGCGCGCAGCCGCGAAGAAGCTCTCGTTGTCGCGGAACGGGTCGGCTACCCGGTCCTCATGCGTCCGTCCTACGTTCTTGGCGGACGTGCGATGGAGATTGTCGAGGATCCGGCGCAGCTCGAACAGTATATCAGCACTGCAGTGCAAGTGTCTGGTGAATCACCGGTTTTGATCGATCAGTATCTGCGTGACGCGGTCGAGGTGGACGTTGACGCGATCTGTGACGGGGACGATGTCGTCGTCGCTGGCGTGCTTCAGCATATCGAGGAAGCCGGCGTCCATTCGGGCGACAGCGCATGCACTCTGCCGCCTTATAATCTTCCTCGAGAGATCATCGACGAAATCCGTCGCCAGACCGACGCGCTCGCGCGGGCGTTGCACGTCCGCGGCCTGATGAACGTCCAGTTCGCGATCAAGGACGGCGCAGTCTATCTGATCGAGGTCAACCCGCGCGCCAGCCGCACGGTGCCCTTCGTCGCCAAGGCGATCGGCCAGCCCATCGCCAAGATCGCCGCGCGCGTCATGGCGGGCGAAAAACTGGCCGCCCTGCCGACGATCAACCTCGACGTCGGCCACATCGCTGTCAAGGAAGCGGTCTTCCCCTTCGCCCGCTTCCCGGGGGTCGATCCGGTTCTCAGTCCGGAAATGAAGTCGACCGGCGAAGTCATGGGAATCGATCGCGATTTCGGTACAGCTTTTGCCAAGGCTCAGCTGGGTGCAAGCACCAAGCTGCCGCTTGGCGGGACCGCGTTCGTCTCGGTCAAGGACAGCGACAAGAAGCATATCCTGCCAGCCGTGCGGAAGCTGATCGACATGGGCTTCACCATCTTGGCGACCGGCGGCACCGCAAAGTTCCTCAGCGACGAGGGGCTGGCGATCGAAACCGTACTCAAGATGCGTGAGGGACGGCCGAATATCGTGGACCGGATCGTCGACCGCGACGTGGACCTGATCTTCAACACGACCGAGGGGTGGCAGTCGCTACTGGACTCAAAGGCGATCCGAACCTCGGCGCTCTACGGACGCGTCCCTTACTTCACCACGGCGGCGGCCAGCGTCGCCGCGGCGGAGGCGATCGGCGCGTTGCGGGAGCGCAAGCTTGAAGTGCGATCACTTCAATCCTATTATTCCGCTTCGCACGCCTGATCCCTGCAGCGGTGGAGTTCAGTGCGGGCGACCCGACCGGGGTCGTCCGGTCGCGTGATTTTGACAAAGGATTTGAAGCACGATGGCGGGCGTTGATAAGTTGCCGATGCTGGCGGAAGGGCAGAAGATGCTCGAGGAAGAGCTTGCCCGCCTGAAAGCCGAGCGGCCGCTGATCATCGATGCGATCGAGGAAGCGCGCGCCCACGGCGATCTCTCCGAAAATGCGGAATATCATGCCGCCAAGGAACGGCAGGGCCAGATCGAGGCATCCATTGCCGACATCGAGGACCGGCTGAGCCGTGCCCAGGTGATCGACCCGACGATGTTGTCGGGCGACAAGATCGTGTTCGGCGCGACCGTTACCCTGCTCGACGATGACGAGAAGCCGGTGCGCTATCAGATCGTCGGCCAGACCGAAGCGGACGCGAAGACCGGCAAGATCTCCTACAATTCCCCGCTTGGCCGGGCCTTGATCGGCAAGAAGGTCGACGAGGAAGTCGAAGTGACGGTCCCGTCGGGCGACCGCTTTTACCTCGTCTCGAAAATCGAGTTCATCTGATCGGGGGTCGACCGTGACCGCCCCAGTGGCGCGGGCGACCAACGCCATCGCACTCCTGACCTGCGCGGCGTTTGCTCTGTCCTTGCTCTCGGGCCGTGGCGACGCACTGGACCTGATGGCCGGTTTCATCCCGGCACGCCTTCTTGGTGTGCAGATCCCCGATGCCCTGCCGCTCTGGGTCACGCCGCTAACGGCAACGCTGCTTCATGGCGGGGGGCTGCATCTGGGCTTCAACATGCTCATACTGCTGTTCTGCGGTCGCATGGTGGAGGCCGTCCTAGGCTGGCGGGGAGCATTGCTGCTCTACATCTTGGGAGGATATGCCGCTGCGTTCGGGCAATATCTGCTCGATCCTGCCAGTCTCAGTCCGATGATCGGGGCGAGCGGCGCGATCTCTGCGCTGTTTGGCGCTTACGCCCTGTTGTTCAGCAAGCCGCGATTGTTAATCGATCAGCCGCAGTTGGCCGTTCTGATCAACATAATCTGGCTCGCCGTGGCGTGGGTTGGAGTTCAGTTCCTGATGGGATTTGCGTTTTCGGACATGGGTATGGCGATCGCCGTCGGGGCGCATATCGGTGGGTTCATCGCCGGCCTGGCCGTAACCCCAGCGCTGGTCGCGCTGCGCGCCAGACAGGTCGGTTGAACAAAACAGGGCGAGCTCTGCCGAACCCGCCCCGCTTCTGACCAACTTCAACGCGCCGCTTCAGGCCAGGTCAGGCTCGAGCAGCTTGTGCAGGTGCACCACCACATATTTCATCTCGGCATCGTCGACGGTCCGCTGTGCGGCGCCACGCCAAGCCTTCTCGGCGGACTTATAGTCCTCGTAAAAGCCGACGACGTCGATCTTGCTGAGATCCTCGAAATCGAGCGTTTGCGGATCCTTTACGCGCCCGCCGAACACCAGATGGATCTTGCTCATATTCTAACTCCGTTGATCGTCCAAAAGACGAAGCCTAGCTCCTGCTCCTGTCGAAAAACGGCGATGTTTTGAAGCATGATCCTCGCGCGTTGCATTATTCTTAGCTGCGCGACTTCATCATCGCAATCAGGCCGTCGATGCCCTTGCGCTGAATGATCGCATCGAAATCCTGAGCCTGAGTTATGGCCAGATTGATGTTCGCAACCGTCAGATTGGTTACCTTGAACGCCGGGCCGACCTTTGCGACCGACCACACCGCGCTGATCGGCGCGGCGCCGGGCTTTTGTACCTGCGTCACGACGTTGAACCCGCTTCCGGCCGGCGCGGTACGGATGACCTTCATCGACGCATTGGCATAATCATAGAGATTGTCCGAGTAGGTGCCGATGATGAAGGTCGGAATCGCGGCCTTATAGGCGGCCTTTTGCTCGGGTGTGATCTGGTTGTTCCAGCGACGGATCAGACGCTCGCCAATAGCGTCGATAGCAAAATGCTGCGACAGAAGTTCACGAAACTTGGATCGTACGGCGGTTTTGTTGCCGGTCTTCAGAACCGCGAAGGCTTCGGTGCCCAGCGAGGATATGAACGTCCCGGCATCCTGGTTGGCAACGACCGCCGCCGAAGCGGGGGCAAGGGGGGCCGTCACGCTGACGACGCCCGCAACGGCGATAGCGGCGGGCAGCAGAAACTTCTTCATCATCATAACTCCAATGGGATCATAGCGCCCGTTTCGACCCGAATAGCGGCTCGACAATGAACGCGGATTGAACCGTGGCGGTTCGGCTATCGCGGCACCGGCCTGGTATTGGGTCAGCGACGCACCTTGTCGATTGCGGCTGAGCCCGCGCTCTCGGCGACCTCGGCGATCGAACCGATCAGGCGACCGACCTGCTTGCCGGCGGCATCGGAACTGATGCCCAGTTCGCCAAGCTTAGCTTGACCAGCTTCCCGCGCGGCAGCCACCGCCTCTTTTGCTCGATCGACGATGGTTTCGCCGACCGTGCCTAGCAACTGCTCCTCCTGCCGCGTTCGGGGTAGCACCGCGCCAAGCACGGCTCCCAAGGCGATACCACCGACCAGGGTAGCAACGGGAAAGGCCTCGACCTGCTCCACTGCCTTGTGCGTCGCCTCGCGGGCCGTTTCGGCTGTTTTGCGCAGCTTGTCTTCTGCGAAGTTCCGGGCTTCAGCGACGCGGTCCCGTTTGGCGGAAGGCGACGCAGGGGCTTTCTTGCTGTTCGTCATGGCTTCTACTCCTTGGGCCGGCGTGCGCCGGAATGGCTTTTGTCGGATGATGAGAAACTCGCCGATGCACGCGTGGTTGCACTCACCAATCTGGCAAGCACGCGATGAAGCGGCAGGCGCAACAGGACGAAGGCTAAGGCCACCGCCGCAGCTGCCGATCGGACGGGCCGGCGCCTTACGGTTTCGATCGCCCTGTTGGTTGCGTGCTGCGCCTGGTCGATGACGATGTCGGCAATGTCTGCGACCAAAGCCTGTGGGTGCAGTCGAGCTTGTGCGTCGCCGACCGTCTCGACCAGCTGGTTGCGCGCTGCATGGGCCTTCTGGCGAACTTTCTCGAACAGTTCGTCGATCGGACTGGTGAATTTCGCAGCTTCGGCGAGTTCATCGTCCTCGGGATCTTCGACGACCAGCACGAGCTTGCGGACGCCTGCACGGATCGCGAAGAGCGCGATTCCGATGCCCAGCGCAACCGAGATCGCAGCGCCACCCAGACGTCCGACCCATGGCGTGAGCACGAACGACAGGGTGACGAGGAAGGTGACAGCCGCTGCCTGGCCCATGATGACACCGACCAGCAGCAGGGCCGCCCCGGTTCTGGCGCGGCCAAGTCTGCGATAAAAATCCGTGCGCGCTAGGGCCAGTTCAGCCTTGACCAGTGCGCGACCGTCTTCGACGACGCGCGCGAGTACCGCAGCGATCGGCTCTTTGTCTTGTCGATTGTCGTCGGCCAAGGATCAGACTGCTGGCGGAGTGTCGTCGGATGGGACTGCGGTGGCAGGCAAAGACGGCTCTTCTTTGGCGACTGCCGGAGCCGAACTGTCCACCGGAGCCGCAGCCGTCGCGGGAGTCACAGCCGGCGTCTTGGGCTTGGAGGCAGGCGACTTGCGGGTAGCGGCCTTTCGCGCTGGCTTTGCCGGAACGTCGGCGGCCGGCGTGGAGGAGGGGGCAACCACGTCCGCCGAACCGCCGTCGTTGCCAGCCTTGGGGGCGAGGCCCGATTTCACGACGCGCGCCAACACGAAGCCGACGGCGGCCGCAGCTGCAATGGCGATCGCCGGCGACGATTTCACGAGGCCGCGTGCATCGTCGATGAGTTCGTCTGCATCTTTGTCGCGCAGATTGGACGCCAAACCCTCAACCGCATCCGCAGCCTGGCGGATATAGCCGCCATATTGTTCGCCCAGACGTTCGCTCACCTGTTCGGCAGCGTCGCTGACGAGGCTTGCGACGTTGTCCAGCGCCTCGACAGCGCGATCCTTGCCCTGAAGCGTATAGTCCTTGACCTTCGAGCCCGCCTGTTCGGAGAAGCTCGCGGCGGTGTCCGCAAACGCCTTGCGGGCGCTTTCGAACGCAGTGCCGTTTCCGGTTTCGTCGGTCGCCATGTCGATCGTCTCCATCAAAACATATGGCCTAAGAACCAGATGGGACGGATTGCGTTCCTTTACCAGCCCCGAAACGACTTCATATTTGCCTAACGTGGGCGGCGCGGATAGAGCGCGCGCATCACAACGTCCATCAACAGAGGTACGCGCCAGCATGACCGCCATCGTCGACGTCCACGCCCGCCAGATCATCGACAGCCGGGGCAATCCCACGGTCGAGGTCGACGTCACCCTCGAGGACGGCAGCTTCGGCCGCGCGGCGGTACCCTCGGGTGCTTCGACCGGCGCCTATGAGGCGGTCGAGAAGCGCGACGGGGACAAGTCGCGCTGGCTGGGTAAGGGCGTCGAGACGGCGGTTGAAGCGGTCAACGGCGAGATCGCTGACGCTATCCTGGGCATGGAAGCCGAGGATCAGGGCGAGATCGATGCGCGGATGATCGAACTCGACGGCACCGCCAACAAGGGCCGGTTGGGCGCCAATGCGATCCTCGGCGCAAGCCTCGCGGTCGCCCGTGCGGCTGCCGACGCGCGTTCGTTGCCGCTCTATCGCTATGTTGGGGGCGTTTCGGCGCAGGTCCTGCCGGTCCCGATGATGAACATCATCAACGGCGGTGCCCATGCCGACAACCCGATCGACTTCCAGGAATTCATGATCATGCCGGTCGGCGCGGGCAGCCTGATCGAGGCGGTACGCTGCGGGTCGGAAATCTTCCACACGCTCAAGAAGGCGCTCCACGACAAGGGGCTCGCGACGGCGGTCGGTGACGAGGGCGGCTTCGCCCCGAACCTCGCTTCGGCACCCGACGCGCTCGACTTCATCATGCAGTCGATCGAAAAGGCCGGCTACAAGCCCGGAGAGGATGTGGTGCTCGCGCTCGACTGCGCCGCGACCGAATTCTTCAAGGACGGGGTTTATGACTTCCACGGTGAGGGCGTGAAGCGTTCGCCCGAGGAAATGGCCGATTATCTTGCGGATCTCGTCGCCCGCTATCCGATCGTGTCGATCGAGGACGGCATGGGAGAGGATGATTTCACAGGATGGAAGATCCTGACCGACAAGATCGGCAGCCGGTGCCAACTGGTCGGCGACGATCTGTTCGTGACCAATCCGAAGCGTCTGGCGCAGGGCATCAAGGACGGCCTCGCCAACTCGCTGCTGGTCAAGGTCAATCAGATCGGCACTCTGTCGGAAACGCTCGAAGCGGTCAGCCTCGCCCAGCGCGCCGGCTATACCGCGGTGATGTCGCACCGGTCGGGCGAAACCGAGGATTCGACGATCGCCGACCTGGCGGTTGCCACTAATTGCGGACAGATCAAGACGGGCAGCCTGGCGCGATCGGACCGGTTGGCGAAATACAACCAGCTGATCCGGATCGAGGAAGAGCTGGGCCCCGTGGCGGTCTATGCAGGCCGTTCGGCGATCAAGTCGCTCGGCTGAACGAATGCCGCCCACTACGGGCCATCACGTAGTTGTTGAGATGCCTTTCGGCTATAGCCTCGCCCCGCCATTCCAAGAGAATGAATGGGCGGGGCTTGGCTAGATGGACATCGGACGCTTTCGGGGTCTGATAGCGATACAGGAGGCGATCGCACGCGAGGGCGGGAGCCTGTCGGCGGTTCTCGATGCGATCGTCCGCGAATTGTCGGTGATGCCGGCGGCAAATGGGGCGGTGATCGAACTGCTCGATGGCGACCAGCTCGTTTACGCGGCGGCCAGCGGGGCGTCGGCCCATCTGGTCGGAATGCGTCTCTCCCTCAATTCTAGCCTTTCCGGCCTCAGCGTGCTGACGGGGCAGCCGCAGCGTTGCGACGATTCCGAGATCGACCCGCGGGTGAACCGCCAAGCCTGTCGAAAAGTAGGCCTGCGGTCGATGATCGTCGTACCCATCCCCCATCGCGGAAGCATGGCCGGAACGCTGAAATATCATGCGTCGACGGTGGCAGCTTTCACCGAGGAGGACATGCTCGTCGCGCATCTGCTGGTGGGGCCGATCGCCGTAGGCTTCAGCCGGATTGCGGAAGAAGATGCCAATCGCGCCCGCAAGGAGCTTCAGGACATCGTCAGCCTCAAGCAGCAGTTCGTCTCGACGGTCAGCCATGAACTGCGCACACCGCTCACCTCGATTTCGGGAGCGCTGGGCCTTCTCGCAAATGGTACGGCGGGGGAGTTGCCCGACACGGCGGCGTCGCTCGTCGACGTCGCCGCGCGGAATGCGGGACGGCTGAAGCGCCTTGTCGACGACCTGCTCGATCTCGATCGCATGGATTCGGGTCAACTCGAATATTGCTTCGCTGATGCAGATGTTGGCCTTCTGCTCCGTGACGTGGTGGCGCAGAACCTGCCTTATGCGTCTCAGGCCGAGGTCAAGCTGGGTCTGGATCTACCGGCGGTGGCCGTCAGGGCCCGGACCGATCCTGACAGACTGTTCCAGGCGGTCACGAACCTGGTTTCGAACGCCGCAAAATTCTCGCCTGCGGGGGAGGTCGTGCGTGTGTCGCTGCGCATGCGCGATCGGTCATTCGTGATCCGGGTCAGCGATAACGGGCCCGGTATCCCCGAAGATTTTCGCGCGCGTCTTTTCGACCGATTCGCCCAATCGCCTCACACGCGCGGCCTCACGCGGCAGCCGGGGACGGGGCTGGGGCTTTCCATCGCCAAGTCCATCGTAACGCAGCTGGGCGGTTCATTGCGGCTTGATGAGAGCGATACCAGAGGCGCGGCTTTCGAGATCGAATTGCCCCTCGTCTCGTAAGGGGAGAGGGAGCGGGAAGATCAGGGCGCGGTCGGGGTGGCATTTGTCCGGGGGATCGCTTAACGGGGCCGCGATTCCCGATCACCGCAGCAGGACAGACCGCTCATGAAAACTCCGACGACGCCGGCCCCCGACCAGGTGAAGATCAGCCGCGCGCTGCTTTCGGTGTCCGACAAGAGCGGACTGGTCGAACTCGGCCAGGCCCTGGCGTCTTGGGGCGTCGAGCTCGTTTCGACTGGTGGGACCTCCAAGGCCCTCCGCGAAGCCGGCCTCGAGGTCAAGGACGTGTCCGACATCACCGGCTTCCCGGAAATGATGGACGGCCGCGTCAAGACGCTGCACCCAATGGTCCATGGCGGGCTGCTGAGCGTTCGCGATGATCCCGAGCATGCCCGGGCCATGACCGATCATGGCATCGGCGGCATCGACCTCGTCGTCGTCAATCTCTATCCGTTCGCCCAGACCGTCGCCAAGGGCGCGGGGCGCGACGAGATCATCGAGAATATCGACATCGGCGGCCCGTCGATGGTCCGCTCGGCGGCCAAGAACCATGCTTATGTCACCATCGCGACCGATCCGGCCGACTATGCCGAGATCATCGCGACCGGCGGCGTCACCAGTTTCGCAATGCGCAAGCGCTTCGCCGCCAAGGCGTTCGCGGCGACGGCGGCCTATGACGGGATGATCTCTTCCTGGTTCGCCGAAGTCGATCAGGGCGAGGCGCTGCCGGCGACGATGTCGATCCCCGTCCGCCTGGCCGAGACGCTACGCTACGGCGAGAACCCGCATCAGCAGGCGGCGCTCTATCTGCCCTTCGGCGGCGGCGCGCGCGGGATCGCGCAGGCGACCCAGATCCAGGGCAAGGAACTCAGCTACAACAATTATAACGATGCCGATGCGGCGCTGGAGCTGGTCAGCGAGTTCCGCGACGGCCCGCCGACCGTGGTGATCGTGAAGCATGCCAATCCCTGCGGCGTTGCCAGCGCCGATACCCTGATCGAGGCCTATGAAGCCGCGCTCGCCTGCGACAGCGTGTCGGCTTTCGGCGGGATCATCGCGGTCAATCGTCCGCTCGACGGCAAGACCGCCGAGGCGATCAGCGGTATCTTCACCGAGGTCGTCGCTGCACCCGACGCCGATGACGACGCCAAGGCCGTTTTCGCAAAGAAGAAGAACCTCCGCTTGCTGTTGACCGGCGAACTGCCCGATCCCGCGCGCGTCGGTTTGACCGTCAAGAGCATCGCCGGTGGCATGCTGGTCCAGTCGCGCGACAAGGGACAGATCACGCGTGATCAGTTGAAGGTCGTCACAAAGCGGGCGCCGACCGAGCAAGAGCTTGCGGACTGCCTGTTCGCCTGGACTATCGCCAAGCATGTGAAGTCGAACGCCATCGTTTATGCCAAGGGCGGTTCCACCGCTGGCGTCGGCGCGGGCCAGATGAACCGGCTCGAATCTGCGCGCATCGCGGCCTGGAAAGCGAAGGATGCGGCTGAGAAGGCGGGATGGTCGACCCCGCGAACCATCGGCTCCGCTGTGGCATCGGATGCTTTCTTCCCGTTCGCCGATGGTTTGCTGGCAGCGGTCGAGGCCGGTGCAACGGCGGTCATCCAGCCGGGTGGGTCGATCCGCGACGCCGAGGTGATCGCGGCGGCCGACGAGGCCGGGCTCGCTATGGTCTTCACCGGGATGCGCCATTTCCGTCATTGAAGCCGTCGCCGCTTAGCGAGCATCGGCAGGACTAAGCGGTTGACCCTCCGTCTTTCCATGCCTTTAAGGAATGTCGGGACAAGGGGAGGGTAAGACGGGATGGCGGGCTCGGCGGGGCAGCGTGGAGGGACGTTCGAGCCACTGCGTCATGTCCTGTTTCGCCGAGTCTGGACTTCGAGCGTGCTGTCCAATTTCGGCCAGCTCATACAGAATGTCGGTGCGGCCTGGGCGATGACCAAGTTGACCGGCCGCGCCGATATGGTCGCGCTGGTCCAGACCGCGACTTTCGCGCCGATCGTGCTGTTGTCCTTGCCAGCCGGGGCCATTGCGGACAGCTATGATCGCCGCAAGGTTGCGCTGACGGCGCTGGGCATCATGCTGGGCGGCGCCTCGGGCCTGACGCTGGTCACCCTGCTCGATCTTTTGACGCCGGCGCTGCTGTTGCTGTTCTGCACGATGGTGGGCACCGGCATGGCGCTGTTCACGCCGGCCTGGCAGGCGTCGGTTGGCGAACAGGTTCCGAAAGAGATACTGCCGCAGGCGATCGCGCTCAATTCGATCAGCTACAATGTCGCGCGCAGCTTCGGTCCTGCGGTGGGCGGCCTGCTAGTGGCGGTGGCCGGTGTGATATCGGCCTTCCTCCTGAACGCCATCGCCTATCTTCCAATGCTTGCGACCATGTATTTCTGGCGCCGCAAGCAGGAAACGCACCGCCTCCCTCCCGAAGCGCTCGGTCGGGCGATCATCTCTGGCATCAGGTTCATCGTCCATTCGCCCCCGATCCGCACGATCTGGCTGCGCATTCTGATCGCCGGCATGGTGGGATCGGCGCCCATGGCGCTGATGCCGCTGGTCGCGCGCGACCTCCTTGACGGCGGCGCAGCGCTGTTCGGTATATTGCTCGGCTTCTACGGCATGGGCGCGATCCTCGGCGCCGTGCTGATCGGCCCGATCCGAGAGCGCCTGAGCAACGAAGGGATGATGGCGGCCGCGATGGTCGTGATCGGGTCATCGATGGTCGGAATCGCGCTGAGCGGCTCCGCCATCCTGACCTGCGCGCTGCTCGTCATCGTCGGCGCGTCCTGGATGATCGTGATGGCGCTCGGCACGATCGGCATCCAGCTGTCGTCACCGCGCTGGGTCACCGGGCGGGCGCTCGCGGGTTTCACCACCGCAGCCTGTGCCGGTATCGCCTTTGGCAGCATCGGTTGGGGCCATGTCGCGGAGAACCACGGGACGGCGATCGCGATGGCTGCTTCGGGGATCGGTTTGTTCTTCGTCATCCCGCTGGGTCTGTTTCTCCGCATGCCGGAAGTCGAAGTGCAGGGCGAGCACGGCCTACAACTCGGCGATCCGGACGTGGCGCTCGACATCACCGGGCGCAGCGGCCCGATCAGCCTGACAATCGAATATCGGGTCGCTGCCGGGAATGCGCGCGAGTTCCACAATGCCATGCTGGCGATGGAACCGATCCGTCATCGCACCGGGGGTTATGCTTGGTCGCTGGCGCGCGACATCGGTGACCCGGAACTGTGGATCGAACGCTATCACACGCCGACCTGGAACGATTATCTGCGTCAGCGCGAGCGGCTGACCGCAGCCGACATGGCCGCCTGGGAGCATGCGCTGTCCTTCCATATCGGCGAGATCCCACAGGTCAGGCGTCGGCTCGAACGACCGTTCGGATCGGTCCGCTGGAGCGACGACGTGCCCGACCATGGCCTTCGGGTCGCAATACCCCAGCCCAACTGATCGCGCTTCCTGTCGTCAGGCCTCGCGGAAGCGGAACAGCATGCGATCCTCGCTGGTGAAACCGAAGCGCCAGATGATCAGGCCGAAGGCGAGCAGGATTGCCGGAATGCCGAAGGCGAGCTCGGCCCACTCCGGAAGCCGCGTGAACAGATAGCCGACCGCGCCCGCGACCAGCGACGCCCACACCAGCGGCCAGCGCCATCCCGAGACTGGAGCGTCGAGCAGTCGCGCCAGCAGCTTCGCCTTCGCGATCGAGGCGATCCCGAGCGCCAGCGCGAGTGCGATCGCCGGGGCCGCCGACTGCCAGAACACGGGAAGGTGCAATTCGTCCCGTAGCAGCAGCACCAGCGCGAAGCTGAGCAGTATCTGCACCAGGATCATCCCCATCGAGATCCAGAGATTGAAATGCCGCGCCACATAGATCAGCGCGGCCTCCGACACGGCGGCGGTTGCGGCCACGACCTCGGCGAGCAACAGGAAAGCGAGGGCGATCGTGCCCGCCACGAAATGCGGGCCGACCAGACCCATTACTCCCTCGCCGGGAATGCCCAGCGCTAGACCGACGGCAGCCTGCGCGGCGATGATCCAGAAGCCGACCTGGGCAACCTGCTTGGCGACAGCCTCGCGGTTGCCGGCTTCGAGATTGCGCGTGATCACCGGCCCCAGGATCGGGTCGAAGCTTGTCTTCAGCTTCTGCGGCAGCGAGGCGACCTGCTGCGCGACATAATAGACGCCGACGATGGCGGGCGAGAAGAACAGGCCCAGGATCGCGATGTCGAGGCGGCGCGAGCCCCATTCGATCGCGTCGGCGGCCGCCAAGGGGACGTTGCGCTTCGCCAGCATGAACAGTGAACTCGGACGCGGGCGCCAGCCATGCGGCCAGCCGAAGCTCTTTAGCAGCGGCCAGATCGAAGCCACCAGCGCGGCTACCATCGACACGACATAGGCGATGATCAAGCCGTCGCGCAGCGAATAGAAGGCGAGGCCGAAGGCTGCGATGCTGATCGTCCAGGGTTCGATGACCGAGCGCGCGCGAACTGTGGCGGCGATATCGAGCCTGTAGGCGAGCGCCGCGAGTGAGATGTCCGACCAAGCGAGTGCGAAGATGGTCAGCGGCAGCAGCCATTCCAGCCCGTTGATGTCGCTGTTCGGGAACATCAGCTGCGGCAGGGCGCCCAACACGGTCGCGGCCACAGCCGAGGCGATTGCTCCCACCAGCAGCGCGTCCCACACGACATGGACGTGCGGTCGTTCGGTCGCGGACAACTGGGCCGCCAGTCCGCGCTTTAGACCGAGTGTTGCCAGGGTGGCTACGAACTCGACGATGATGATCGCATAGGCGAAGCGGCCCAGCGCCTCGGCGCCATACCAGCGCCCGGCGATGAACAGGAAGGGCAGGCGTGCCGCGAGCCGTAACAGGAAGCCGAAGAAATTGGTCCGGCCCCCCTTGGCGAGCGCCTTGATGTCCTCGCCTTCCTTGAGCGCGTCGGGTTCCGCGGCGGCGGAAGCGGGGGGCAGACTCAATGTGCGGCGCCCCAGCTCGTGCCTGTGCCGATTTCGACGCCCAAAGGAACCGAAAGCTCGACGAGCGGTTCGGCAGCGTTCGCCATCACCTCGCGGATGACCGCGCTCGCCGGGTCGACCTGATCGGGAGACAGTTCGAACACCAGTTCGTCATGCACCTGCAGCAGCATGCGGACGTCGCACAGCCCGGCTGCAGCCAGCGCCGGGTTCATGCGGACCATCGCGCGCTTGATAATGTCGGCCGACGTGCCCTGGATCGGCGCGTTGATCGCCTGGCGCTCGGCCGACTGGCGCTCGCCCTGCTTGGCGCTGCGGATGCCGGGGAGGTGGGTCTTGCGGCCGAACAGCGTGCTGACGAAGCCCTGCTCGCGCACCTGCGACAGGGTCGAGGCGATATAATGGTTGATGCCGGGAAAGCGTGCGAAATAGCGGTCGATCATCCCCTGCGCTTCGTCGCGCGACACTTCGAGACGCCCCGCAAGCCCCCAGGACGAGATGCCGTAGAGTATCGAGAAATTGATCGTCTTGGCGCGTGCGCGCGTATCGCGATTGACCTCGCCGAACACTTCCTGAGCGGTCAGCGAGTGAATGTCGTCGCCCCGCGCGAAGGCATCCTTCAGCGCGGGAACGTCCGCCATATGGGCAGCGAGGCGCAGTTCGATCTGCGAATAGTCGGCCGAGAGGATGACCTTGCCGGGCTCGGCGACGAACGCATCGCGGATGCGGCGGCCGATCTCGGTCCGGATCGGGATGTTCTGCAGATTGGGGTCGGTTGAGGACAGCCGCCCGGTCTGTGCCACCGCCATCGAGAAGCAAGTGTGCACCCGGCCGGTCTCGGGGTTGATCTGTTCCTGCAGCGCGTCGGTATAGGTCGACTTGAGCTTGGTCAGCTGGCGCCATTCGAGAACGAGCCGGGCGATCTTTGCGCCTTCGCCGGCCAGACGCTCCAGTTCGGACGCGTCGGTCGAATAGACGCCGGTCTTGCCCTTGCGACCGCCCTTGAAGCCCAGACGATCGAACAGGACTTCGCCCAGCTGCTTGGGGCTGCCGACCGTGAAGGGGCCACCCGCCTCTGCATGAATCTGCATCTCCAGATCCGCGCTCTGCCCGGCAAACTCCGCCGACAATCGGGCCAGTTCCTCGCGATCGACGCGGATGCCCGCGCGCTCCATGCCAGTCAGCACGGGAACGAGCGGCCGGTCGACGAGCTCATAGACCCGCGTCGCGCTTTCCGGTGCGAGGCGAGGCTTGAGCCGCTGCCATAGCCGCAGCGTGACGTCGGCGTCCTCGGCAGCATATTCGGTTGCGCGGTCGAGCGTCACCTTGTCGAAGCTGATCTGGCTCTTGCCGGTGCCGCACACGCTTTTGAATTCGATGCAGCCATGGTCGAAATGGCGACGGGCGAGTTCGTCCATGCCGTGACCGCCCAGGCCCGCGTCCAGATCATAGGACAGCAGCATCGTGTCGTCATAAGGCGCGACTTCGATATCGTGACGGGCGAGGACCACCATGTCATATTTGATGTTCTGACCGATCTTCAGCACGTCCGGCGCCGCCAGCAGCGGCCGCAGCCGTTCGATAGCGACGTCCATCGGGATCTGCGCTGGCCGTTCGGACAGCAGGCCGTCGCCGACATGCGCGAGCGGAATGTAGCAGGCGCGGCCCGGAGCGGTTGCAAGGCTGACGCCGACGAGCCGGGCTCTGACGGGATCGATCGAATCGGTTTCCGTATCGACCGCGACGCGCCCGGCGGCCTGCGCCTCGTCGATCCAGCGATCAAGCGCCTCGACCGTGACGACCGTCTCATATTCCTTGTGGTTGAAAGGCACCTGCTCAACCACTTGCGCCGGCTTCTCCTGCGCGCCTGGTGCCAGCGCCAACATGGTCGGGCCGCCGCTGGGCAACGTCGCGGGGCCATCGCCCTGCACCTTGGCGAGCAGCGACTTGAAGCCCATGTCCTCGAGAAAAGCGCGCAGAGGTTCGGGCGGAAGGCCCTTCAGCGCTAAACCGTCGAGCGGCTCGGGGAGCGGCGAGTCGCACCGCAGGCGGACAAGCTCGCGTGACAATCGTGCATTGTCCGCATGGTCGATCAGCGATTGTTTCAGCTTGGGCTTGGTGATCTGATCAGTACCGGCGAGCACCGCATCGAGACTGCCGAACTGCTGGATCAGCTGGCTCGCCGTCTTCGGACCGATTCCGGGCACGCCGGGGACATTGTCGACGCTGTCGCCCATCAGCGCGAGCACGTCGCCCAGCGCTTCGGGTTCTACCCCGAACTTCTCCAGCACATGCTCGCGGCCGAGCCGTCGGTTGTTCATCGTATCGAGCAGGTCCAGCCCCGGCCGGATCAACTGCATCAGGTCCTTGTCGGACGAAACGATCGTTACCTGCCAACCTTGGGCAAGGGCCGCTTCGGCATAGCAGGCGATGATGTCGTCGGCTTCGAGCCCAAGTTCCTCGATGCAGGGAACCGAGAAGGCCCGTACTGCGTCGCGGATCAGCGGGAATTGCGGGACCAGATCCTCCGGCGGCGGTGGCCGGTGCGCCTTGTATTGGTCGTACATCTCATTGCGGAAGGTCTTCGACGAGGCGTCGAGAATGACCGCGAGATGCGTCGGTCCGTCGGCCTGGTGCAACTCGTTGATGAGCTTCCACAGCATCGTCGTGAAGCCATAGACCGCGCCGGCCGGTACCCCGTGGCGGTTCGTCAGCGGGGGCAGGCGGTGATAGGCGCGGAAAATATAGCCCGAGCCGTCGACCAGATAGAGATGGTTGGATGACATGGGGCGGGTGGATAGCAGGGCTTGGGCCGGCGCGAAACCGCGATCCGCTTGCCGCCTCAGCGTTGACCCTGCGCTTCGGCCGATCCGGCCCAGCCCCCGCCGAGCGCCTGATAGAGCTGGATGCGCGCCGCGATCGCATCGGCGTGGATCTGCGTCAGATTGAGCTCGGCCGCGAGCAGTTGCCGCTGCGCGTCGAGCTGTTCGAGGTAGGGCGAATAGCCCTCGCGATAGCGGTTCGTGGCAAGTTTGACGCCGCCCGCGAGCGCATCGCGCTGGCCGGTTGCCAGCGCCTGTTGTTCGTCGAGCCGCTGGACCGCCGCAAGCGCATCCTCGACTTCGCGGAAAGCGGCAAGCACCGTCTTTCGATAGCCGAAGGCGGCCTGGTCGCGCCGGGCGGCGGCAGCCTCGCTCTGCGCGGCCAGGCGTCCACCCTGGAAGATCGGCGCCAATATGCTGCCACCTATGCTCCATATGGTGATCGGATCGGACAACAGGCTGGAAATCGCAGCGCCGCCGCTCGCCGCCAAGCGGAACTGAGGCAGGAACTGTTTGCGGGCCGCCGACAGCGACCGGTCGCTGGCAGCCAGCTGATACTCGGCCTGGGCGACGTCGGGTCTGCGCCGGACCAATTCGGACGGCAGACCAGCCCCGATCGCCGGCTCCGCCAGGCTTTCCAACCCAGCGCCACGGCTGATCGTGTGCGGAACGCTTCCGGTCAACAGGCTCAAGGCGTTCTCTGCGCGCGTAATAGCGAGCTTCACCTGCGGGATGATCGCGGCGGTAGCATCATATTCCGCCTGTGCCTGTTGCAGTTCGAGGCGGGGCGAATAGCCGTTGCCGACCCGTGAGCGCGCGATGTGCAGCGACTCCGCGCGTGCGGCCAGCGTGCGTTCGGCGATCTTCAACCGGGCGTCGAGCCCCAGCAGCGTGACGTAAGTCGATGCCGTCGTCGCAGCAACCGTGAGGCGGACCGCGTCTCGCGCGGCGACGCTCGCCAGATAGCTGTCGCGTGCCGCCCCCCGCTGATCGGCGAGGCGGCCGAAGAGGTCCAGTTCATAGCCGATCTGGACCTGCGGCTGCGCGGCATTCTGGACTTCGGGCGTACCGAAGGCACTGACGCTGCGCGACCGACCGCCGGTTACGGATGCATCGATTGTCGGCAGCAGCGTGGCGTTGATTCCGCGCAATGCGGCGCGTGCCTCGCGCACCCTGCCGGCGGCGATGCCGATGTCGGGGTTGGATGCGAGCGCGGTTTCGACGAGCCGACTCAGCTCCGGATCGCCAAAGCTGCTCCACCAAGCCGGATCGCCGGGGGCGCCGGCTTCGGTCGTCGCGCGCCAGTCGTGGGGCAAGGCGAGCGGCGCTACGGTGACCGGTTGCACGTTGCGCGCGGCGCAGGCAGTGAGCAGGGCCGCGAACAGCAGAGGAGCGAGGCGCTTCACTGGGCGCCCCGCGTATCGATCTTGACCTCGACCGACATGCCCGGCCGCAATCTGGCAGCGAGCGCCTGGCCGGGATCGACCCCGATGCGTACCGCAATGCGTTGCGCCACCTTGACGAAATTGCCTGTCGCATTGTCGGGCTTGAGGACGGCGAATTCCGACCCCGCGGCCGGAGACAGATTTTCAATCCGCCCGCGCAGTTCGGCGCCGCCGAGAGCATCGACCTTGAAACTTGCGGGTTGTCCGACCCGCATGCGGCGGGTCTGCGCTTCCTTGTAGTTCGCCACCACCCAGACATCACGCGGAACGAGGAACAGCAACTGCGTGCCCGCCGTGACGAAAGCGCCATTGCGAACGCCGATCTCGGACAGTTGCCCGGCGACCGGCGCGCGGATGACGGTGTTCTCCAGATCGATTCGCGCGAGCCGCAACTGCGCCTCGGCTCCCTCGACCGCCGCGCGGAGGCCCGAGCGACCGACCTGGACCGTGCGAACCTCCTGCGTGCCGATCGCGCGGGCAGCCTGGGCCTGACGAACATTGGCCTCGGCCGCGCGGAGCACCGCACGGGCCTGGTCGCGCTCGCGTTCGGAGATCGATCCATCCGCTACCAGCGCGTCGGCGCGGTGCATGTCGGCCTGGGCGCGGGCAAGCTGAGCTTGCGCGTTGGCGATGCCGGCGTCTTGGCTCTGCGTGGCCGCCTCCTTCGCCCGCTCGGTCTGGGCGGAGTTGGCCAGCGAGGCCTGCTGCGCGGCGAGATTGGCCTGGGCCTGCGCGACCTTGGCGCGGTAGATGCGGTCGTCGATGGTCACGAGAACCTGTCCCGCCTTCACCTGCGCGAAGTCCTGGACCGCGACGCTCGTCACATAGCCGCTGACTTGCGGGCTGATGATCGTCACCCTGCCTCGCACATATGCGTTGTCGGTGCGCTCGGACCGGCCGGCAAAAGGCGGCAGCTGCCACGCGTACAAAATGGCCAGCACCGCGACCAGCGCGACTACTGCAATGGCAAGGATGACCGGCCGCCCGCGTTCCGGGGGAAGCCAGCCCGAGGGCGGATCGTCCGAGGTGGCAGGGGTAGCGGACGTCTGGTCATTCATTGGGGGCGTTCCCGGCCGCAGCGCGGCGTTGCAGTTCGATGAGGGGCGAGGGTTCGCCACGGCGCTTGATGCCGAGGCGGATCAGATAGCTCCAGACGACCGCGCCGGCGGCCAATATGCCGACCAGCAGAAAGACATCGTTGAAGGCGAGGATATTGGCTTCGCGACTGACGGCGCGGGCGAGCAGAGCGGCACCTTCGGCTGAGCGGAGGGCTGGATCGGTCACGACATCGGACACCGCAGCGCTCCCCGCCCTGATCCGGGCGACGACCTGTGGATCGCTCGCCACCAGCGCCTGGACCAGTTCGTGCGAATGATATTTTTCGCGGATCACCTGGAAGGTGCCGAGAAATGCGGATCCGATCAGTCCGCCCATGCTCTGGCTGATGCTGAACAGCACGATGAAACTGATGAAATTGCGCGTCCCTGCCAGAAGCGTGCGGGCAATCCCGATGACCATGGCCTGTGCCATGAACAGGAGCGAGGCGAAGCCGATCAGCGCTTGGCTGAGGTAGAAGCTCGACGGGCGGGTCAGGTTGGTCGCGTCGCTGTCCATCAGCGCGCCGATCATGATCAGGATGACGGCGATGGTGATCGGGCGGGAGATGTTGTCGGGCCGGATCGTCAGGACGGCGGTGACCATGCCGGCGATCGAAGCGACGACGATGATGAAGTTAAGGACGACCATCTGGTCGTTGATCATGCCGAGGACGTTGAGGAGGCCGACCGAGCCGAAGGCCTGTTCGGACAGAAGGATCCGGACAGACGCTGCGACCGCCATCAACCGCATGATTTCCCGCGTGCCGAGCCAGCGGGTGTTGATGAGGGGATTAGCCCGCCGGTGTTCGACGATCAGGGCGGCCGCGATCAGGGCGGTGCTTGCGGCCAGCGCGATGCCGATCCAGGGGCGTTCGAGCCACCATTGAACCCGCCCCTGGCTGAGCACCGCGATCAGCAGCCACAGACCGGGCGCGAGCAGGAAAAAGGTAAGGAAGTCGAGCTTCTCAAATGCTTTCACGCGTTCGCTGGGCGGGAGAGGGAGGGCGAGCACGGCTGCGAGAGTCGCCAGCGCCAGGCCGAGTTCGAACCAGTAGAGCATATGCCAGTCGCCTGCCGTCAGCAGCCCCGGTGACAGCATGCGGGCGAGCGGGGTCGCCAACTGGGGAATGCTGATCCCGAGCATGATCCCGGCCAAGCGCTTGGGCGCGGGCATCGCCTGGCTCAGATAGAGGACGGTCAGCGTCGACAGGCCGCTGGCAGCGATGCCGCTCGCCGCGCGCACGGCGACCGAGGTCCAGAAATCATGGACGAACAGATGCGCGAACGTCGTCAGCGCATAGGCCGCGAGCATGTAGCGGATGAAGGGTTGGATTCCGAACTGCTGCCGATATTTGACGAGCAGCAGATTACCGGTGACGTTGGTCATGAAATAGGCGGCGGTCAGCCACGCCGCCTCATCACTGTTCAGACCCAGCGTCCCTTGTGCAAAGCCGAGATTGACCGTGACGAGGGCATTGCCGAGGCCGCCGGTGATACCGACCAGACAGCCGATCAGGAAGTAGAGCCTCCGACGCGTGGTCGGATGATCCGGATTGGCGGGCGAACCCGGCAAGGTCGGACGTTCGTGCGGCTTGAAGATATAGGCTGGTCTGTCCACCGTCCGATGTTCCAGTTAAGGCGCCTTCAGAACCGGCGAAACTGGTTTCGGTTCCGTTTCAGATTTCGTCGGTCCTCACGTCGCGCAGGCGTTTCGTGGAAATGCGCGGCTCGCGATTGAGCTGCCCCATCTCCATGATCTTTGCCCGCAGTTCGGCCCGCTTCTCGTGGATCGAGGCGATGACCGGCCCCATGGCGATCCCAAGGTCGACAAGCACAGCCTCGGACAACTGCAACGACGATTCCAGCGTCTCGGGTACCGCGTCGGTCGCGCCCGCGCGATAGAGTTCCGCGGCGTGATTGGGATCACGAGCCCGGGCAACGATCGTCAACTCGGGGTGCAGCCTTCGTACCTGCCGGGTGATCCGGACAACCTGGACGGGATCGTCCATCGTAAGGATCAGCGCGGTAGCATTGGACAAATCCAGATGCTCAACCATGCCGGGCCGCGCGATGTCGCCGAACATCACCGAATAGCCGCGCTTGCGGGCATGGTGGACGGTGTCGATGTCCGCGTCGATCGCCATATAGGGCTTCGAATGGGTGCTGAGCATCTGCGCGACGAGTCGGCCTACGCGCCCGAAGCCTGCGATGATCGCGCGGCCGGAAGGTTGCTCCGATGGATCCTCGATATCCTGGTCGCGCTCATCGACCCGACGGGCCAGATCGTGGCCGACGCGTGCAAGGATGGGCGTGATCGTCAGCCCGACCGCGGTCACCATCTGCCAGAAAGCGGCGGTGTCCGCGGCGATCAGCCGAGCCTGCGCGGCGGTCGCGAGCACGATCAGCGTGGTTTCCGAGGGGGAGGACATCAACAGCCCGGTTTCCGCGGCCACCGCCCGCTTCGCGCCCCAGAAGCGCAGCAGACCGGCGGTGATCAGCGCCTTGACCAGCACCACGGCGACCACCGCGAAGGCGAGCTTGTCCCAGTTTTGCAGGATCATCACCGGGTCGAGCGACATGCCCACGGTAATCAGGAACACGCCCAGCGCCAGGCCCTTGAAGGGGGCCGTGACCAGCTCGACCTCGGCATGATAATCGGTTTCCGCGATCAGCAGGCCGGCGATCAGTGCGCCGACGATCGGGGAAAGGCCCACGGCTGTTGTCGCGATGCTCGACAGGATGACCACCAGCAGGCTGGCGGACAGGAACAGTTCGGGATTCTTGGCCCGTGCCGCTTGAGCGAACAGACGCGGGAGAAGGAGCCGGCCTCCGATCAGCATGGCCGCGACCACGGCAATACCCAGCATCAGCGTCCTGGCCAGCCCGTTCCAGCCTTCCGTATCGCCGTAAGGCGCCATTACGCCCAGGACGAAAACGATGGGAACCAGCGCGAGGTCTTCCAGGAGAAGAATGCCGAAGGCGCGCTGTCCCACGGCGCCTGTCGTACCCACCATCGGCAGTACCAGAGCGGTTGAGGACAAGGCCAGAGCGAGGCCAAGGCCGAGCGAGCCGGCTCCGCTTTGCCCGGAAATCCAGAGCGAGAAGCCGAGGATCGTTGCGGCGAGGACCAGTTTGGAGGTGCCGAGACCGAAGACTGTGCGACGCAGGCCCCACAGGCGCCGGAAACTCAGCTCGAGCCCAATGGAGAATAGTAGCAACACGATGCCGAACTCGGCGAACGGCTCAATCGATCGCGGGTTGCTGATGGTGACGTGATAGAGCCAGGGGTAGCGGCCGGTCAGTGTGCCGAGGCCGTGCGGGCCCGCCAGCATACCGACCAGAATGAAGCCGATGACGGGCGTAATTCTGAAACGGGCGAACAGGGGAATGACGATCCCGGCTGTTCCGAGGATGACCAGCGAATCACTGAAGGCTTCGGAATGGATCGGTAACGCCATTCCACGATCATTACGGATCACCCCCGGATTGACTACCCTTTCGCTGGAAAAGCTTTTGCATCCCGCCCGTTGATCCCATCTAGTTGAGACATCGCAGCAGGAAGTAAGAGGGAGACATGCGCGCGTGCATCATGCGACACCGCTGATAGCGACGGTCGTCGCAGGCCTGACCCTGGCCTTTCTGTTCGGGGCGCTTGCGCACCGGCTGCGCTTTCCACCCTTGGTCGGCTATTTGCTTGCGGGCGTCGCCGTTGGTCCCTTCACGCCGGGCTATGTCGCGCATCAGGGCATCGCGAACGAACTCGCGGAGATCGGCGTCATCCTGCTCATGTTCGGGGTAGGGCTTCATTTCTCTGTGCGCGACCTTATGGCCGTCAGGCGCATCGCGATCCCCGGCGCAGTGGTCCAGATCGCGGTCGCCACGGCGATGGGCGCCGGGCTGGCCTATGCGATGGGCTGGGGACTTTCCGCCGGCATCGTGTTCGGCCTGGCGCTGTCGGTGGCTTCGACCGTCGTGCTGCTGCGGGCATTGGAGGAGCGTAACATCCTCGAAACCGATCGTGGGCGGATCGCGGTCGGTTGGCTGATCGTCGAAGACCTGGTCATGGTCCTCGCTTTGGTGCTGCTGCCGGCGCTGGCCCATGGTTTGGGAAGCGGCGGCGCAATCGGGACGATCGTTGCCCTGACGGTGGGCAAAGTCGCGGCCTTCGTCGCGTTGATGCTGGTGGTCGGGCGGAGACTTATACCCTGGGTGCTGCATGCCATTGCGCATACCGGGTCCCGCGAGCTTTTCCGTCTGGCCGTGCTTGCCCTTGCTCTTGGGGTCGCCTTCGGGGCTGCGATGCTGTTTGGGGTGTCGTTCGCGCTTGGTGCCTTCTTCGCCGGGATGATCCTTGCCGAATCGCCTCTAAGCCAACGCGCCGCGCATGAAACACTGCCGTTGCGCGACGCTTTTGCGGTGCTGTTTTTCGTGTCGGTAGGAATGTTGTTCAATCCGAACGTAGTCGTCGACGCGCCTCTGGCGCTCGCCGGCACCGTTGCCATCATCATCCTCGGCAAGTCAGTCGCGGCGTGGTTGATCGTCCGCGCCTTCCGTCATTCGACCGCGACGGCCCTTACTATCGCAGCCAGCCTAGCCCAGATCGGCGAATTTTCCTTCATCCTCGCGACGCTTGGGTCCCAGTTGGAGCTATTGCCCGCGATCGGCCGTGACCTGATCCTTGCGGGGGCGATCATCTCGATCCTGCTCAACCCGCTGCTGTTCACATGGATTTCGCGGCTCGGCCATTCGCTGGGCGTTGCCGAGCCCATCGCTGAGTCGGGCGGGGCGACGGCATCGGGCAGAGGCCATGTCGTCCTGGTGGGCGCCGGTCGGGTGGGGGGAGAGATCGCGAAGCGGCTCCTGGCCGCCGGCGAGCGGTTGAGCGTCATCGAATTGGAAGGGGATGCGCCCGGTCTGCCCAGCCACGTCAATGCGCGGATCGTCAAGGGTAACGCCTGTAGCACCGATATGTTGGAACGCGCCGCGATCGGCGAAGCGCGCATGTTGTGCGTGGCGATCGCCGAAGGATATGAGGCAGGTCAGATCGTCCAGAAGGCGCGTCAGGCCAATCCAGCCTTGCGGATCGTGGTGCGCGCCAAGGACGCCGCTGAAGTCGAGCATCTTGAGAAACTTGGTGCCGATGACGCCTTCGTCGCAGCGCGCGAGGTGGCCATCGCCATGGCGCGCGCGCTCGGCAAGCCCTGACGGAAAAGGGCGCCGTTCCAGTGGAACGACGCCCTTCGGGACCCGTGCAATGGATCAGGCGGGGATCACGCCCAGTTGGCCATTTCCGCTTCGAGGTTGACCCGGATCTGTTCGAAGAACTGCTCCGTGGTCATCCAGGGCTGATCCGGACCGATCAGGATCGCGAGATCCTTGGTCATGCCGCCCTTCTCGACGGTCTCGATGCAGACCCGCTCGAGCGTCTCGGCGAACTTGACGACATCCGGCGTGCCGTCGAACTTGCCGCGGAATTGCAGGCCCTGCGTCCAGGCGAAGATCGAGGCGATCGGATTGGTCGAGGTCTGCTTGCCCTGCTGGTGCATGCGATAGTGACGGGTAACGGTTCCATGCGCCGCCTCGGCCTCGATCGTCTTGCCGTCGGGCGACATCAGCACCGAGGTCATCAGGCCGAGCGAGCCGAAGCCCTGCGCGACGGTATCGGACTGCACGTCGCCGTCATAGTTCTTGCAGGCCCAGACGAACTTGCCGCTCCACTTGAGCGCCGACGCGACCATGTCGTCGATCAGGCGATGCTCATAGACGATGCCGGCTTCCTTGAAGGCCGCGGCGAATTCGGCGTCGAACACTTCCTGGAACAGATCCTTGAAGCGACCGTCATAGGCCTTCAGGATGGTGTTCTTGGTCGACAGATACAGCGGCCACTTGCGATCTAGAGCATAGTTCATGCTCGCACGGGCGAAGTCGCGGATCGAATCGTCGAGATTGTACATGCCCATCGCGACGCCGGCCGACGGATAGTCGAAGACCTCATGTTCGATCGTCTCGCCATTCTCGCCTTCCCAGACCATACGGAGCTTGCCGGGGCCCGGGACGCGGAAGTCGGTCGCGCGATACTGGTCGCCGAACGCGTGACGGCCGACGACGATGGGATCGGTCCAGCCCGGAACCAGGCGGGGGACGTTCTTGATCACGATCGGCTCGCGGAACACGACGCCGCCGAGGATGTTGCGGATCGTGCCGTTCGGCGACTTCCACATCTTCTTGAGCTTGAACTCTTCGACGCGAGCTTCGTCGGGCGTAATCGTGGCGCACTTCACGCCGACGCCGTACTGCTGGATCGCCTTGGCGCTATCGATCGTGATCTGATCGTTGGTCTCGTCACGCTTCTCGACCGAGAGGTCGAAATATTTGAGGTCGATGTCGAGATAGGGGAGGATAAGGCGTTCGCGAATCCACTGCCAGATAATCCGCGTCATCTCGTCGCCGTCGAGTTCGACGACCGGGGTTTTCACCTTGATCTTCGCCATGCTTCTTCATCTCCGGGGAAGGATATTGCCGCGTGTCCCTATGCCGAGAAACCGACGGGATCAACCGCTGGCGCCGCCTTTTCTCGGCAACGGCAACAAAGAATTCCGCGCTCGATCAAGAGCGGCAATGATTGTCAGTCGGCGTCGCTGTCCCTACAAGGTCGGGATGACATCGCTCGACAAACCGGAAATCGGCACCACCTCCGTCAAGTGGCGCTGGCCCAGCATCCATCCCGAAGGCCGCAAATTCGTTCTGATCGCGGCCGCGATCTGCCTCGTGTTCGCGCTGATGGCGTGGGAGACGCTCGCCTGGCCTATGGCTGGGATCACTTTGTGGGTCGCCGCCTTCTTCCGCGACCCGGTTCGCAGCACGCCGGTGGGCGAGGGGCTTGTGATCGCGCCTGCAGACGGGCTGGTCACGATGATTACGACCGTGCCGCCGCCGCGCGAACTCGCTGGCGAGGATGGGTTGGGCGACGCCCCGATGACACGGGTCTCCATCTTCATGTCGGTGTTCGACGTCCATATCAATCGGACCCCGATCCCGGGCACGATCAAGCGCATTGCCTATATAGCGGGCAGCTTTCTGAACGCCGACCTCGACAAGGCGAGCGAAGAGAATGAACGTCAGCACTTCCTGGTCGAGGGTGCGGATGGAACGCGGATCGGCTTTACCCAGATCGCTGGTCTGGTTGCGCGCCGCATTGTGCCGCTGACCAAGGTCGGCGAAACGGTCGGACTGGGCCAGAGGATCGGCCTCATCCGCTTCGGCAGTCGCGTGGATGTCTATCTGCCGGCCGGCACCGGCCACCGCGTTGCGCTCGGCCAGCGCACGATCGCCGGGGAGACGGTGATCGCGCGTCTGGGCGAAAGCAACCGGACGATCGGCGCAGCGCAGTAATCTGCCTGCAGGCGACAGGAGAGGCTTGACCATGGCGATGCTCGGCAGGCGCGAGAATATCCGGCGCGGGATCCCCGCGCGGGCGGTGGCACCCAATGCGGTGACGGCGCTGGCGCTGTGCTCGGGCCTCACCGGCGTGCGCTTCGCAATCGCGGGCGAATGGGAAAAGGCTCTGATCGCCATTCTCGTCGCTGGGATATTGGACGGCCTAGACGGCCGCATTGCCCGCCTTTTGAAAGGTGAAAGCCGGTTCGGGGCCGAACTCGATTCCCTGTCCGACGTGATCGCGTTCGGCGTATCTCCGGCGATCATCATGTTTCTCTGGTCGCTGAACGAGATACCCCGCTTCGGGTGGGTCTTCGCGCTCGGCTATGCGGTTTGTGCAGCCCTGCGCCTTGCGCGCTTCAATGCATCGATCGACAAGGCCGAGCATCCCCGCAAGGCCGCCGGCTTTCTGACCGGTGTTCCCGCTCCGCTCGGCGCGGGTATCATGCTGGTGCCGGTCGCGATGTGGCTATGGAGCGACGTCGTCTGGTTCCGCGATCCCTATTTCATTTGTGCGTGGGCGGCCCTTGTCGGCTTCCTCATGATCTCGGATGTCGCGACCTACAGCTGGTCTTCGCTCCTCATATCGCGCGCCTGGCGCCTTCCGGCCTTGCTGGCGATCGCGATGCTCGGTGCGGCGCTCTTTACCGCCCCATGGCACACGCTCAGCCTGATCATGCTCGGCTATCTGGCGACCGTTCCCTTCAGCGTCGCCAGTTACAGCCGGATCAAGCGGCGGCCCGAAGCCGCAGCTGGGCCGGTGCCGTCCGGAACTGAACCTGGCGCGTGACCCGCACGCGACGGTGCGCCGAGACGCTTCGTTGTGGTGACTTGCTCTCAGAGAGGCGCAAGGCGCGTCGGATATAGGGCATTTCCTGTTTGGCCGTTTCGATCACGACGGCAACCGACAGCAGGATCATCGACACGAAAAAAGTAAAGAACAGCAGCTGAAGCATCGAATCTACTCCATTGCAGGCGGGCTGGATAACGTTGCTGTCAGCTCGCGGTGCCATATTCTCTCGATGAGCATGTTATGTTCTCATAATGTTCCTTCTGTCAAGCGCCCTTGGATGCTTGCTTTCCGGACGCTCTTGGATTAAGCCGCCGCGCATTCCGCATGTGGGGCACACATACCGGTGCCGGGTTTCCCGGTGACCGCCCCACAGAGGTTCAAACCGGGTAAGGAGAAAATCCTATGGCGGCTCCCACCGTCTCCATGCAGGCGTTGCTCGACGCTGGCGCGCATTTCGGTCACCAGACTCACCGCTGGAACCCGAAGATGAAGCCGTATCTGTTCGGCGATCGCAACGGCATCCACATCATCGATCTGTCGCAGACCGTTCCGCTGTTTGCGCGCGCTCTCGATTTCATCAGCCAGAGTGTCCAGCACGGTGGCAAGGTCCTGTTCGTCGGCACCAAGCGCCAGGCACAGGAGCCGATCGCCGAAGCGGCACGTCGTTCGGGTCAGCATTATGTCAACCATCGCTGGTTGGGCGGCATGCTCACCAACTGGAAGACGATTTCCAACTCGATCAAGCGCTTCAAGGCGCTCGAAGAGCAGCTGTCGGGCGATACCCACGGTCTGACCAAGAAGGAAGTCCTTCAGCTCACCCGTGAGCGCGACAAGTTCGAGCTTTCGCTCGGCGGCATCCGCGACATGGGCGGCATCCCGGACGTGATGTTCGTGATCGACGCCAACAAGGAAGAGCTGGCGATCAAGGAAGCCAACACGCTTGGCATTCCGGTCGTCGCGATCCTCGATTCGAACGTCAGCCCGGACGGTATCGCTTTCCCGGTTCCGGCGAACGACGATGCGGCCCGTGCGATCCGTCTCTACTGCGAAGCCGTCGCCGAAGCTGCGACGCGCGGCCAGCAGGGCGGTCGTCAGGCGCGTGGTGAGGATCTCGGCGCTTCGGTCGAGGCTCCGATCGAAGAAGCCATCGCGTAACAAATCTATCGTCGTCCCGGCCTAGTCCGGGATCTCCCGGCCCGTGCCTCGGCATGGGTTCGGCTTGGGACCCCGGCTCGTCCGGGGCGACGCGTTTTTGACGAAAGGAAAAGCACATGGCGGATATCACCGCTTCGGCCGTCAAGGAGCTTCGTGAGAAGACCGGCGCCGGCATGATGGACTGCAAGAAGGCGCTCACCGAAACGAACGGCGACATGGAAGCGGCCGTCGACTGGCTGCGTACCAAGGGTCTCGCCACCGCTGCGAAGAAGTCGAGCCGCACGGCGGCCGAGGGTCTCGTCGGCGTTGCCGTCGCGGGCACCAAGGGTGCTGCGGTCGAGGTCAACTCCGAGACCGACTTCGTCGCCAAGAACGAGCAGTTCCAGGACTTCGTCCGCACCGTGACCAAGCTGGCCCTCGAGGCCGGTGACGACGTCGCGGCGCTCGGCGCGGCTGCCTATCCGGGCGGCGGCACCGTGTCGGAGAAGCTGACCGCGAACATCGCGACGATCGGCGAGAACCAGACGCTGCGCCGTGCGAAGATCGTCGAAGTGTCACAGGGCGCTATCGTTCCCTACGTCCATAACGCTGCGGCCCCCGGCCTCGGCAAGATCGGCGTGCTCGTCGCGCTCGAGGGCGATGCGCCCGTCGCCGAGATCGAAGCCGTCGGGAAGCAGATCGCGATGCACATCGCGGCGGCTTTCCCGCAGGCGCTGACCGAGGATGGCCTCGACCCGACCGTGATCGAGCGCGAGCGCGCGATCGCCGCCGAGAAGGCCGCCGAATCGGGCAAGCCGGCAGAGATCATCGAGAAGATGGTGCAGGGCGCGGTCGCGAAGTTCCGCAAGGAACACGCGCTGCTCAGCCAAATCTTCGTCATGGACAACAAGACCCCGATTGCACAGGTCGTCGCGAACGCTGCCAAGGCGGCTGGCGGTTCGATCGTGCTGAAGGACTATGTCCGCTTCCAGCTCGGTGAAGGCATCGAGAAGGAAGTCAGCGACTTCGCGGCGGAAGTCGCGGCTGCCGCCAACGGCTGATCCGTTCGAACAGGGCCCGCTCTTCCGGTCTGGACCGGAGGAGCGGGCCTTTTTCGTGCCCGCGCGCCACGCGCTGGCGCCGTGGCGCTTGGCAGCGCGTGATGCTGCCCCTAAGGTGCGGCAACAGCTTTAAGATAATGAGTAACAAACGCCTATGGACCGTCCGCGCTTCAAACGTATCCTGCTGAAGCTATCGGGTGAGGTTCTGATGGGGCAGGGCCAGTTCGGCATCGATCCCGAAACCGTCGCCCGCGTCGCCCGCGAGATCGCCGACGTCGCTACGCAGTACGAACTCTGTCTGGTGGTCGGCGGAGGCAACATCTTCCGTGGCCTGGCCGCCGCCGCGAAGGGGTTCGACCGCACGAGTGCCGACTATATGGGCATGCTCGCGACGGTCATGAACGCGCTGGCGGTGCAGAATGCGCTCGAGCAGATTGGCGTCGACACGCGGGTGCAGTCCGCCATTCCGATGTCTACCGTCTGCGAACCCTTCATCCGTCGCCGCGCGGAGCGGCACCTGGAGAAGGGGCGCATCGTGATTTTTGCAGCCGGCACTGGCAATCCCTATTTCACGACGGACAGCGCAGCAGCACTCCGCGCGGCGGAAATGGGGTGCGATGCGCTGCTCAAGGGAACGTCGGTGGACGGCGTCTACAATGCCGACCCGAAGAAGGATCCGACCGCAACCCGGTATGAAACGGTGACGTTCAATCGGGTGCTGGCCGATGATCTCAAGGTCATGGACGCCAGCGCGGTCGCGCTGTGTCGGGACAATGATATTCCGATCGTGGTATTCAACATCCGCGAGCAGGGCAATCTGGCCCGCGTGCTCGGGGGAACGGGTACGGCCACGGTCGTTCAGAACTAGGGAGACTACGCCATGCCCGCCTATAACAAGGCCGATCTCGAACGCCGCATGCAGGGCGCCGTCGAATCGCTCAAGAGCGATCTCACGGGCCTGCGCACCGGCCGCGCCTCGATCAATCTGCTCGATCCGGTCACGGTCGAGATTTACGGCGCGCACATGCCGCTCAACCAGGCGGCGACCGTTACCGCACCCGAGCCGCGCATGTTGTCGGTGCAGGTGTGGGACCGTTCCAACGTCGGCCCGGTCGACAAGGCGATCCGCTCGGCCGGTCTGGGTCTCAACCCGATCGTCGACGGCCAGACCCTGCGCATTCCGATCCCCGATCTGACCGAGGAGCGCCGCAAGGAACTCGCCAAGCTGGCCAGCCAATATGCCGAAAAGGCGCGCGTCGCCGTGCGCAACGTCCGTCGCGACGGCATGGATAGCCTCAAGCTCGACGAGAAGAAGGGCGAGATCAGCGAGGACGACCGCAAGCGGCGCGAGACCGAAGTGCAGAAGATGACCGACGCGACGATCGCAGAAGTCGATGCTGCCGCCGCTGCCAAGGAAAAGGAAATCCTCGGGAAGTGAGCGGCTTGTCCGCCAGTCCTGCGACCAATGCCGAAGCTGCGGGGGGCAACGGCATGCCGCGCCATGTGGCGATCATCATGGACGGCAATGGTCGCTGGGCAAAGCGGCGCTTTCTTCCCCGTGTGGCCGGGCACCGCGCCGGCGCCGAGGCCGTGCGCGTCACGGTCAAGGCTGCGGCGGACATGGGGCTCCGTGCGCTCACCCTTTACGCCTTCTCATCGGAGAACTGGCGTCGCTCGGCCGAGGAGGTCACCGACCTCATGGGCCTCCTGCGGCTCTATCTCCGTAAGGAGGTCGCCGAACTCCATAGGAACGGCATCCGACTGCGGACCATCGGCGACATCAGTGCGCTCGAGGGCGATCTGATCGGGCTGGTGCGCGACGGTGTCGAACTCACCAAGAACAATCGTCGCCTCGATTTCGTGCTGGCGCTGAACTATGGGGCGCAGGACGAGATGCTTCGCGCCGTGCGGGGGATAGCCGCACAGGTTCGGGCCGGAATGCTCGATCCGGATTCCATCGACCAGGGGACGATCGAGTCTCGGCTCGATACGCACGACCTTCCGCCGCTCGATTTGCTGATCAGGACGTCGGGCGAGCGGCGGCTGTCGAATTTCCTGCTCTGGCAGGCGGCCTATGCCGAACTGCTGTTCGTTGACACGCTGTGGCCCGATTTCGACGGTAACGCCCTGGCGGCCGCGATTGCCGATTTCGGTACCCGCGAGCGGCGCTTCGGCGGGCGTTGAGCCGAGTCTTCATGGCCCTGACGCGTGAACTTCGGCTCCGGATTGTCTCCGGCATCGTGATGATGGCGGTGGCTCTCTCGGCCCTCTGGTTCGGCGGGGTCGCCTTTTGGGCTTTGGCTTCGCTGCTCGCCGCCCTGATGATGCTCGAATGGGCGACGATGGCGCAGGCATCGCGGTGGCAGTTGCTGTTGAGCGTGCTGGCTGTCGCCGCGCTGATGCTTTCGTCGTTGTCCTTCGCCGACCCGATCAAGCTGGCGACCATCGCCGATCGCCTGATCGCGCAGACCGTCGACCTGACCGGCCTCGCAGCGATCCTTGTAGCGGTCGTCACCTTCCGTGCCCATCTCGGTGCGGGCGTGCTCTATGCCGTGTTTCCGGCGGTTGCGCTGATCTATCTGCGCGAGCAGCCGAGCATAGGCTTCGCGCTGGCACTGTGGACGCTGGTCATCGTCTGGGCGACCGATATCGGCGCCTATTTCGCTGGAAGGGCCATCGGCGGCCCCAAGATCGCCCCATCGATCAGCCCGAGCAAGACCTGGGCCGGTCTGGCCGGCGGGATGGTCAGCGCGCTCATCTGTGGCGCCGCCGTTGCATCGGCCTCCGGCTTGGCGACACCTTTCCTCATAGCCGGCGCGCCGCTGGCGGTGGCCGCGCAAGCCGGGGACTTTTTCGAAAGCTGGCTCAAGCGCCGCTCCGGCGTTAAGGATAGCGGAACGCTGCTTCCCGGTCACGGTGGCGTCCTGGACCGGCTCGACGGCGTCGTCCCGGTTGCGCTCCTTGTCGCGGCGGGCGTTGCGGGGGGGATTTTGTGACCGTGAAGAGCGTATCCATCCTGGGCGCGACCGGATCGATCGGAACCTCGACTCTCGACCTGATCGAGCGGGACCGCCAGGCTTTCCGTGTCGTCGCACTAACGGCGCAGCGCGACGTGGCCGGCCTGGCCGATGCGGCGCGTCGTACCGGCGCCGAGATCGCCGTCATTGGCGACCCCCTACTTTACGAAGCTCTAAAGGACGCCCTGTCTGGCAGTGGGACCGAGGTCGCAGCCGGTGATGAGTCCGTGGTGGAAGCGGCATCCCGTGGCGCCGACTGGACGATGGCGGCCATCGTCGGCACCGCCGGCCTTCGTTCGACTATGGCGGCGCTGCGTAGCGGGCGAACGGTGGCGCTTGCCAACAAGGAATCGCTGGTATCGGCGGGCGCGCTGATGACGGACGTCGCTAAACGCCACGGCGCGACGCTTCTGCCCGTGGATTCCGAACATAACGCCGTTTTTCAGTGCTTCGATCATGCCGCGCCGGGCAGCATCCGCAAGGTGACGCTGACCGCGAGCGGCGGGCCTTTTCGCGACTGGACGCTGGATGCGATGCACGCGGTCACCCCGGCCCAGGCGGTCAAGCATCCCAATTGGTCGATGGGCGCCAAGATTTCGGTCGACAGCGCGACGTTGATGAACAAGGGGCTCGAACTGATCGAAGCCTTTCATCTCTTTCCGCTCGAGGCCGACCAGTTCGACGCGATCGTCCATCCGCAGTCGGTGGTCCATGCGCTGGTCGATTATGTCGATGGTTCGGTGCTGGCCCATCTGGGCTCGCCGGACATGCGGACGCCGATCGCGCATTGTCTCGCCTGGCCGCACCGCATGGCGACGCCTTGCCAGCGGCTCGACCTTGCCGCCGTCGGCCGGCTCGATTTCCACGCACCCGATCTGGAACGCTTCCCGGCCTTCGCGCTCGCCAAGGACATATTGGCCGAAGGGGCAGGGCGGGCGGTGATCCTCAACGCCGCCAATGAAGTGGCGGTCGGAGCGTTCCTCGATGGCCGCATCGGCTTTCTGGACATCGCGTTAATCGTGCGCAAAGCTCTCGACCGCTACGATCCGGGCTCACCGTCCAGCCTGGAAGAGGTATTCGCCATCGACGCCGAAGCGCGAGTTGTGGCGCGGGACGCGATGGAGACTATCAGCGCGTGACAGAAAATCCGGGTATCCTGTTCTCGCTCTTTGCTTTTCTGCTCGTCATCGGGCCGCTGATCTTCGTCCATGAATTGGGCCATTATCTTGTGGGGCGCTGGTTCGGGGTAAAGGCTGATGCCTTCTCGATCGGCTTCGGTCGCGAGATCGCCGGCTATACCGACTCGCGCGGCACCCGGTGGAAGCTGGGCTGGATTCCGATGGGCGGCTATGTGAAGTTCGCTGGCGACATGAACCCGGCCAGCCAGCCCACCCCGGAGTGGCTGGCGCTGCCTCCGGAAGAGCGGGCGAAGACCTTTCAGGCCAAGCCGGTCTGGCAGCGTTTCCTGATCGTTTTTGCGGGCCCTGCGACAAACTTCCTCGTCGCGATCGGCGTGTTCATGGCTTTCTTTGCCGCCTATGGCGTGCCGCGTACGCCGGCCACGCTCTCGGCCGTCATCGAGGGATCGCCAGCTGCGGCGGCGGGACTGCGGCCGGGCGATCGGATCAAGGCGGTTGCGGGACGACCCGTCGACACCTTCGACGAGATGGCGGAAATGATCCGTTTTCGTCCTGAGGAACGCTTGTCGCTTGATGTTGACCGTTCCGGGCAGGCGCTCAGCGTCACGGTAACGACCGTTGCCAATATCGAGCGCGACCGGTTCGGCAACGAGTTCCGCAAGGGGACAATCGGGGTCAAGTCCGGGTCTGTCATCGTCGAGCCGGTATCCCTGCTGGAGCTTCCAGGCGAGGCCACGCGGCAGACCTTTGCCATCGTGCGCACGATGGTGGACACGCTCGGCCAGATCATCACAGGCCGCCGCTCGGTCAAGGAACTGGGCGGTCCGATCAAGATCGCGCAGGTGTCCGGACAGCAGGCGTCGCTGGGGTTGCTCAACTCCGTCATGCTGATGGCGCTCATCTCGATTAATCTGGGATTCATCAACCTGTTGCCAATCCCCATGCTCGACGGCGGCCATCTGGTCTTCTACCTGTTCGAAGGAGTAGCGCGCCGGCCGGTCCCTGAAAGGGCGATGGAATGGGCGTTTCGATCCGGCTTGGCCGTACTGCTGTCCTTCATGATCTTCGTTACGCTCAACGATATTCTTTCGCTGGGCGCTCTGGAGAGGCTTGCCGGGTTGATCGGCTGAGCGTGATCGGGCAGTGCATGCGCACCTTCCTTGCTTGGGGGGGCGTGGATTCTATGGAAGCGGGGAACGCGTGACGGCGACGAGGAAGAATTTCGGCAGGGCTCGCTTTTGTTCGGCGCTGCTCGTCGGCACGATGCTGAGTGGCGTTTCGCAACCGCTGTTCGCGCAGGAGGCCTCCGCGCCGCAGATGGCGCCTGCGCCGAGTGCGCCGGCAACCATTGGCACGATCAAGACCGTCAACGTTGCGGGCTCCGAGCGTCTCGAGCCGGACACTGTCCGCTCCTATGTCAAGCTGGTTCCCGGCGAGAGCTATACCCGCGAGGCGCTGGACCAGGCGCTGAAGGACCTCTATGAGACCGAATTGTTCGCCGACGTGCAGGTCCGCGACGATGGGCAGGGCAACATCACCCTGCAGGTCCGCGAGAATCCGGTCGTCAACCGCATCGTGCTGGAAGGCAACAAGCGGCTGAAGTCGGACAAGATCAATCCCGAGATCAAGCTGGCGCCGCGCCAGATCTTCACCCGCTCCAAGGTGCGTGCCGACGTCGCGCGTATCATCGAGCTCTATCGCCGCCAGGGGCGCTTCGCTGCGACGGTCGAGCCGAAGATGGTGCAGCTCGACCAGAACCGCGTCGATATCATCTTCGAGATCAGCGAAGGTGACAAGTCCAAGGTCCGCAAGATCAACATCATCGGGAACGAGAAATTCTCCGATGGCCGCCTGCGCGGTGAGATGGCGACCAAGCAGACCGGCATCACCAAGATCTTCTCGTCGGGAACCAGCTATGATCCCGACCGCATGTCCTATGACCAGCAGAAGCTGCGCCAATATTATCTGACGCAGGGCTATGCTGATTTCCGCGTGGTTTCGGCCGTGGCCGAACTGACCCCGGACAAGAAGGACTTCATCATCACTTATGTGGTGGAGGAAGGTCAGCGCTACAAATTCGGCGACGTGAGCCTGGAGAGCGAGATCCGCGACATCAAGGCGGACACGTTCAAATATCTGCTGCCGATGAAGAAGGGCGACTGGTACAACGCCAAGGCGGTTGAGGACACGGTCGACGCGATCACCGAAGCGACCGGCGTATTCGGTTTTACTCCCGATGTTCGTCCGGATTTCAACCGCGACAAGGATGAGCTGACGATGGGGGTGGTCTTCAAGATCAACCAGTCGCCGCGCGTCTATGTCGAGCGGATCGACATCAACGGCAATACGCACACCAAGGACAAGGTGGTCCGCCGCGAGTTCCGCATGTCCGAGGGCGACGCCTTCAACAGCTTCAAGGTCAAGCGTTCGCGCGACCGCATCCAGTCTCTGGGATTCTTCCAGGACAAGTTCGAGGTCGAGCAGAAGCCGGGCTCGGCGCCCGACCGTGTCGTTCTCGAAGCCAATGTCGAGGAAAAGTCGACCGGCGAACTTCAGGTGTCGGCCGGCTACTCGAGCCTCGAGCGCTTCATCGTCGATCTGTCGATCCGTGAGCGCAACTTCATGGGCAAAGGCCAGGAAGTCCGCGCCGGCGTCAGCTATTCGACCTATTCGAAGTCGATCGAGCTGGGCTTCACCGAGCCTTATGTGTTCGACAAGAATATCGCGGTCGGCTTCGATGTGTTCCGCCGGGACTACAACTCGTTCAACTTCGCGGGTAACGACCGCAACACGACCTATGAGCAGACCACGACGGGTTTCCAGATCCGCGCCGGTATCCCGCTGACCGAGTTCATCACGCTCGCGACACGCTATGGTCTCAGCTACGATCAGGTGTCGTTGAACAAGTTCACCTTCTACACCGATACCAACAATGACGGCATTCGCGATACCTGTGACCCGATCGTGGCTGGTCGCTATCTGTGCGATGCCATCGGCAACCGTGTCACCTCATCGGTCGGCTACTCGCTCGTCTTCGACAATCTGAATAACCGGCTGCGCCCCACGCGTGGCCAGCGCGCGGTGTTCAGCCAGGACTTCGCCGGTCTCGGCGGCACGGTCCGCTACATCAAGACCACGGCGCAAGCGACCAAATATTGGGGCATCGGCAGCGGCTTCGTCTTCTCGGCCAGTGCCGAAGGTGGCTACATCAAGGGCTTGGGCCAACAGGTCCGTCTGATCGACCGCTTCTATCTGGGCGAGCCTGACATGCGAGGCTTCGGCATCCGCGGAGTCGGTCCGCGCGTGATCCGGTCCTTCTATGACAGCACGACCGGGAAGTTCCTCACCGATCAGAACTCGCAAACCGACGACGCGCTCGGGGGCAATGCCTATTATCGGGGTAGGCTGGAGCTCGAAATTCCGCTCGGCAATGGTGCTCGCGAACTCGGTCTGCGGCCCTCCATCTTCATGGATGTCGGCGCCGTGTTCGGTGTGAGCCGTCCCGCGCTCACCGCTCCGGAGGTCGCGGGCTACCCGTTCCAGCTTGATGCTAATGGGAAATATCTGCCGCTGGAGCGGCTGGTTCTCGATAGCCAGGGTCGTCAGATCTACACCGTGCCGCTGACTGACACGACAAACCCTGGTGCCTCCACGCTGTGCTCGATCGGCTATTCGGCGACAGCAACCGGGCCGTGCGTCGGGACTTCGCAGAATACGAAAGCCTTCTCCACGATCAGCCCCTTCCGCGAGGATTTCGTTGGCAACACAGCCAAGCCGCGTCTCTCGGTCGGTTTCGGCGTGAACTGGAACTCGCCCTTCGGCCCGTTCCGCATCGACATCGCCAAGGCCCTCCTCAAGGAGAAGGGCGACAACACCAAGACCTTCCAATTCAACGTAGGGACACAGTTCTGATGAAAGCCTATCTGAAGACCGCTGCCGCTGCCGCGGCGCTGATGCTCGTGCCGGCCGCCGCCAGTGCGCAGGCCGCCGCTGCTGCCGCGGCCCCGGCCGCAGTTGCCGTCGTCGATCTCGACGCCGCGATCGTCAACTCCGCTGCTTTCCAGTCGGCGATGAACCAGGTCCAGACGACCTACAAGACGCAGATCACTGCGGCTCAGACCCGCCAGACCGCGCTGCAGGGTGAGCTCAACACGCTTCGCACCGAGATCGAGAATCTTCAGAAGAACAGCGCCACGCCGAAGGCGACGCTCGACGCGAAGATCGCCGCTTTCCAGCAGAAGGGCCAGGCTGCCCAGGCCGAGCTGCAGCGCCTCGCCGCCCCGTTCGCCCGTCCGCAGGCTTATGTTCGCGAGCAGGTCGAAGCCAAGGTCGAGCAGGCGCTGAAGGCCGCGATGACCGCGAAGAAGGTCGGCGTCGTGCTGCGTCCGGAAGCCGCCTTCGCGTTCCAGCCGAGCTCGGATCTGACCCCGGACGTCGTGACCCAGCTCAACGCGCTGGTGCCGAGCGCCTCGATCACCCCGCCGGCCAACTGGCAGCCGGGTCAGTCGGAGCAGGCTCCGGCAGCGGCGCCACAGGGTCGCTGATAGCCGCCCGATGAGTGACGACAACAAGACTGTGCTTGGCCCGCTGGACGTCCGGCGGGTCATGGCCGCGATCCCCCACCGTTACCCCATGCTCCTCGTCGACCGCGTCGAGGAGTTGGTGGTGGACGAGCGTATCTCGGCCATCAAGGCGGTGACGATCAACGAAGAGTTCTTCCAGGGCCATTTCCCGGGCCGTCCGATCATGCCGGGCGTGCTGATCGTCGAGGCGCTCGCCCAGGCGGCGGGCGTGCTGGCGGTGGAATCGCTGGGCCTCTCCGGATCGGGCAAGCTCGTCTATTTCATGACGATCGACGAGGTGAAGTTCCGCACCCCGGTCGAGCCGGGCGTGCTGCTGCGCCTCGACGTCGCCTTCGCGCAGAAGCGCGGCAGCGTCTGCAAGTTCGAGGGCAAGGCCTATCTGGGCGACAAGCTTGCAGCGCAGGCGAACTTCACCGCGATGATTGCCGATCCGCCCAAGGAATGACCACCCGTGCGGGCTTCGGTGTCGGCCTTGCCATCGCGCGGCCGACACTGTAAGGGCCGCGCTTCGCTTCCCCAGGCTGGTCGGAACCAGCCATTTTTGGAGCTTCTGACGATGAAGAAAGATATCCATCCCGATTACCACCGGATCAAGGTCCAGCTGGTCGACGGTACGACCTACGACACCCACTCGACCTGGGGTTCGGAAGGCGAAACGCTGCAGCTCGACATCGATCCCTCGGTCCACCCGGCCTGGACAGGCGGCAAGTCTCAGTTGCTTGATGCCGGCGGCCAGGTCGCCCGCTTCAACAAGCGCTTCGGCGGGCTCTCGCTCACCAAGAAGTAAACTTGGTTCCGAGCGTCGGACATGGATATGGCTGGGCATTCGCCCGGCCATTTTCATTTCAGCGCCAGGCGCTCCCGGAGGTGAATGGCAATGCTGCCTGATCGCGCCCGCCGCTGGCTGTTCGGGGCCGCCGTCCTGATCATTTACGGGCTGGCAATCATGCCGTCGGACAAGGCGCCCGATCTCGGTGCCGGCGACAAGGTCAACCATATCGCCGCCTTCCTGTTTCTGACGCTGTTCGGCCGATGGGCGCTGCGCGGGACGAAGCGGCTATGGCTCGCGCTGGGCCTGTCCGCTTTCGGCGCTTGGATCGAGGTGACGCAGGCCATCCCCATGCTCAACCGCGACGCCAGTGCCTGGGATTGGGCCGCCGACAGCGCGGCGATCGGCGTGGGTTTGCTCCTCGCCTGGCCCGTCGAAAGGCTGTTGCGGCGGCAATGAGCGACGCTCCCCGCCCGCAGGACGCCGAAGCCGATGCGCTGTTCGCCCGTCTGGCGGTCGAGGCGGGGCTGGATCCGGGGGATCGTTGGGTCGGTGGCTATGCGGCCTATGAATGGGTGCATTTGCGCCATGTGCTCGACGCTTACGGACTCGATGTCGCAGGCAGGGCCGTGCTCGAGTTCGGCTGCAATGTCGGCGGCTCGCTCGTCGTTCTGGCAGCGCTCGGCGCGCGAGCGACCGGCGTCGATGTCGACCCGCAATTACCGCCACTGGCCCTCGCTAATTGTCGACGACATGGTCTGGAAGCCAATGCAACGGTGATCGAAGCGGGCGGGGCGCTTCCCTTCGACGACGCCAGCTTCGACCTGATCGTCGCCAACAGCGTGCTCGAATATGTTGCCGACGATGCGCTTGCCCCGACCATCGCCGAACTCCACCGCCTGCTCCGGCAAGATGGCCGGCTACTGATCTGCGGCACCGCGAGCCGGCTGTCGCCGAAGGAGAGTCATTCGGCCCGCTGGCTCGTCAATTACTGGCCGAAAGCCTTTGACCGCTTGACCGGCCGCTCTCTCCAGCGTGGGCTCTCGCCGCTGGCCCTGGCAGCGGCGTTCTACCGCCGCTTCGTCCGTGTACCTGATGGCGACGCAGCGTGGCGCAGAGCGCGCATCGCGATCCACGGCCGGTTGAGCCCTGCGGCCCGCCTGTGCGAGGCGTTGGGACGCATGACGAGTCTCGGGCCGGGATGGATGTCGCCGACGATCGAACTGGTGCTGAGGCGCCTCTAGCGTTCGAGATACTTGCGTCGGATCGTTTCGATCTGGGCTTCGCTGAGGCCCAGCCCCTTTTGCACATAGGCGTCCATCGAGCCATAGACCCGGTCGACCTCCGCAAAGGCGCTGTCGAGATAGGTGTGCCTCACCCCAAGGACGGGTTCGAGATTGGCGGGATCGATCGGCGCGCCGGAGGCTTTGAGCGAGGCGAGAATGCCCGCATTCTTCTGCGCGAGATAGGCGTTGCTCGCGAGATAGTCATAGTAGATCCGCTCGCGCGGAACGCCGAGGATCGATAGCAGGACGGCCGAGGCCCAGCCGGTGCGGTCCTTGCCAGCGGTGCAATGATAGACCAGCGGGCCCGTCGCCGGATCTGCCACCAGCGCGAGCAAAGCGCTGTAAGCCGCCTTTGCGCTGGGCAGCGATACGAAGTCGCGGTTGGCAGCTTCGAGCAGTTCCACCCCGCGTCCGGCGGCGATCTCTGCCTGCGCCTTGCGCATGTCCCCACCCAGCGAACCGTCGGCATCGGCCGAGACGTCGAGGATCACCGGCTTGGCGCCCCGTGGAAGCCGGTCGGGCTCGCGGGCTCTTTCGCTCTTGGTCCGGAGATCGACGACATAAGCGATGTGGAGCCCCTCCATCGCCGCGAGGTCGGAGTCGGTCAGGCGGTCGAGCTGGTCGGACCGGAAGAGCAGGCCCTGCTTCACCCGCCGCCCATCTTCGGTCTGATAGCCGCCGAGGTCGCGGAAATTGGGTGCCCCCTGCAATTGGGGCGTCGCGCTGGCCGGTGGCGGCCGGTCGATCGCCGCGCGCTGCTTGGGGACAGGGGCCGTGCAGGCGCCGAGGCCCAGCAGGGCCATCACGGTCGCGACACCCAAGATGCGAACCCTCGCCCGATCCATCCCGCTCATCCCCGCTGCGAAGAGATATTGCCGCCATCGACGACGAACTCTGCTGCGGTGACATAGCTCGCCTCGCGCGACAGGAGGAAGCGGACCACGCGGCCGATCTCGGCCGGCTCTCCGATCCGGTCTTGCAGGATGCGGCGCTCGAAATGGCCGGCGGGCAGGGCATCGACCGCCGGCTTCATCATCGCCGTCATGATGATCCCGGGCGAAACCGAGTTGATGCGCACCCCGTCTCGCGCCAGCCGGTCGGCCAGCGAGCGCACCAGCGAGAGCATCCCACCCTTGGCCGCGCTGTAGATCGGGTTCATCGCATTGCCGAGCGTCGCGTTGATCGAGGTGATCGCGACCACCGCCGAATGCGCGTTCGCCGCTAGGTCGGGCAGGGCACCCTGGACGAGGAAGGCGAGCGCGCGCAGATGGACGGCGATCCCGTCCTCCCAGCTTTGCGCGGTGATCCCGTCGAGCGAGGCGGTGTCGACCGTCCCAGCCGCATGGACGATCCCGCCTACGGACCCGAGCGCCGTGCGGCTGTCCGCCAGCGCCCGGCCGATGTCGGCCAGGTCGCGCAGATCGGCGCGCGTCGCGAAGATCGGTACGCCATAGCGGGAACGCAGCGTCTCCGCCGCCTGCTCGACGCCATCGGCATTGATGTCCCACAAGGCGACCGGCCGACCTACGGCCGCGAGCGCCTCGGCCGAGGCGAGACCGATGCCCGAAGCGCCGCCGGTGATGATGACGGGCGTAGCGGGCGCGCCCAGCGCGGGTTCGTAGCTCAAACTCTCATCCTCTCGATACTATCGATGGCGGACGCGACGGTCGGGAAACCGCCGCGCGCCTTTCGGTCCATGCTGTCAGAGCTCGACGCTGAGGTCGATGCCATAGGCGCGCGGCTCGCCATAGATCGCGCCGGGCCGACCGATGTTGAACTGCAGCAGATAATAGTCCTTGTCGGTCAGGTTGCGCGCCCACAGCGCGGCGCTGACGCCCCGGAGGCCCGGTATGTCGCCCAGGCTGAGCCGCGCATTCATCAGGCCATAGTCTCCAACGATATAGCGTCCGTTGGTGACGGTCGCGTTGGTGAACTTGTCGCTCTGCAGTGTATAGTTGACGTTGGCCGTCAGCTTGCCGATCGGGGTCGGCGGCAGGTCGTAGGACAGGTCGAGTGCAAGCGTGTGCGCGGGCGCGTTGGTGAAGCGATAGTCGCGCGCCACATCGACCCCGGCCGCGTTGAGGATGCGGTTATAGCGGGCGTGCAGATAGCTGTAATTGGCGGTGATCCTCAGCGCGCGGACCGGCACCAGCGTCACGTCCATCTCGATGCCCTTGACCGTGGCGCGGCCGGCGTTGAGCACGTCGGTCAGGCGGACGTTGGTCGGGTCCGACTGCACGTTGATCTGGATGTCGCGATATTTGGAGACGAAGCCCGCCAGGTTGAAACGCAGGCGGTTGTCGAGCCACTGGCTCTTGATGCCGCTTTCGAACGACCACAGCGTTTCGGGCCCGAAGCCCTGATCGAAACGGGCGAGCGAACTGGCGCGAATGTTGAACCCGCCGCTCTTATAGCCTTTCACCGCCTTGGCGTAGAGATGGACGGTCTCGGCGGCATCATAGGCGACGACGAAGGTCGGGCTGAAATCCTTGAAGTCGCGGCTGCCGTCGCCGAGGCCGGGGACCGGGACGATCGCCCCGCCGCCGACCTGCGTCGACCGGGCAAGCGTGGCGGCGCGCTTGTCCCAGCTTTGCCGCAGGCCGACCGTCAGGTGGAGCCTGTCGTCCAGCAGCGCCGGGGTCCAAGTCCCTTGCGCGAACAGCGCGTGCGAGCGGTTCTTGATGGTGGCGGTGGTGAAGGAGCGCGTGGCCGTCGGTGGGCTGAAGCTGTTGCTGAAATTGCTTCCTTCTTCGGTGAAGAAATAATAGCCGACGACATATTGCAGACGGTCTTCGAAGGCATCGCCGACCAGCTGGATTTCCTCGCTCCACTGGTCCTGCTTCGCCCGGCTGCTGTTCTTCTGCAGCGGGATCGGGCCGAGCACGCCGGTCAGATAATCCTGGTTCTGGAAGTTATCGAGCTTGCGATAGCCGGTGATCGACCGCACCGTCAGCGTGTCGCTTGGCTGCCATTCGCCGATCAGGCTGTGGCCCTGCGAAACAATGTCGTTGGGCAGCAGATCGCGGACCAGCGGGCTGCCCGCCTTGGGGCGCGGTGCGGTCTGCGGGTGGAAGGGTGTCGCGGCGACATAAGCGGGCGTGTCGCCGATCTCGGTCCGGTCATAGGCATAGCGCAGGCTGATCGCGTCGCTCGGTTCCCACAGCAGGTCGCCGCGCATCGCCTGGCGATCCTCGTCGCCCCAACGCTTCACACCGGTGCCGGGATTGCGGACGAAGCCGTCCTGCTGCTGGTTCACATAGGACAGGCGCACCGCCAGCGTATGGCCGAGCGGCACATTCACCGCGGCCTTGAAGCGACGATGATCGTAATTGCGCAGCGAGACCTGGCCCTTGAAACCGAAGGCGTCGAGATCGGGCTTGCGGGTGACGAAGTTGATCGCGCCGCCGGTCGCGTTGCGGCCATAAAGCGTGCCCTGCGGACCGCGCAGGACCTCGATCCGTTCGAGATCGGCGACCTCGACCGCAAGCCCCTGGCTGCGCGCGACATAGACTCCGTCCATGTAGACCGCGACGCCGCCGTCCTGGGTGATCTGGTCGTCGCTCAGCCCGACGCCGCGCATGAACACCTGCGTGGTCGCGGCATTGTTCGGGAAGGGGGTGAGCTGCAAAGCGGGCACATTGGCGCGCAGGTCGGTCAGCCCGGTGATGCCCTTCGACTCCAGCTCGCGCGCACCGAAGGCTTCGATCGAGACCGGGGTGGTCTGCAGCGATTCCTCGCGGCGCTGGGCGGTGACGACGATGTCCTCGATCCCGTCCTGCGGCGCCGGGCTCTCCGCCTGCGCCAGAAGCGGCGATGCCGTTCCGCACAACAGCGTCGCGATGACGAGTTGGATCCTATTTCCGGACATGTGTCTCTCCCTGTGTCCCGGCGCCGATGCGATGCTCTGCGCCATTTTCTACCTCTGGTTAGAATATCTACCGTCAGGAAGGTAAAAATGCAATCGGCCATTTGCCAAGCCGTCCGCACGGCGCGATAAGGGCGAAAATCACCCCGTTTTCAGGGAAGAATCACGTGGCATCTATTGAGCGTCCGGTGATGCGGCAGGCCCGCGGCGACGCGACCCGTCAGGCCATATTGGATGCCGCCGAACGCGTCTTCGCGCGACTCGGCTATGCGGCCGCGCGCCTGGAGGACGTCGCGCTCGACGTGGGCATAAGGCGGCCGTCGATCGTCTATTATTTCCCGAACAAGCAGCAGCTCTATGACGAGGTCGAGGCGGGGATCTTCGCCGCCATGCACCATTATGTCGTCGAGCGGCTGACCGGGGCCGAGCGCCCGATGGACCAGTTGCTCGGCCTTTTCGACGCCTGGCTCGACTTCCTCGTCGCGCGCCCGACCGCCGCGCGGATCATCCAGCGCCTGATCGCCGACCTCGGCCCGCGCGGCGACAACCCCGTCCGCTTCTCCGAAACCGCCCTGGTCGACATCGAGCGCGTGATCGCCGCGGGCGTCGAGGCCGGCGAGTTCCGCCCCGTCTCCGCGATGCACATCCTCAACGGCATCGCCGGCGGCGCCCTCTTCTACGTCTGCAACGCCGCACAGCTGGGGGAGGGGCGCAGCTACGACCCAGCCGATCCCGCGCAGCTGGAGCCGTTTCGGGCGTTGTTGCACACGCTGGCCAAGGCGGCGGTGCGTCGAAAACGATGAACGTGCAGCTGCGCGAACGGCGCTGGCGTCGCGAGTTCAGCCGAACGCGCTGTCACCGACGCTTCAGGAAACTGGCCGAGATTAGTTTGACACCCTGTCCAATAATCTCGCACTACCTAATATGATTGTGCAGGATGCGACGCTTGAACCGCCGATCGGCTTCGCAAGTGGAGCAACCCCGCCAATCACGCCCGCGAGTTAAACGAGGGCGTCGGCGATCTCGTGCGCCATTCGCGTACGGACAATCCGACCGTAATTCTTCAACTGCCCACCGATCGGCCTCCCAAGCGGCCCGAACGTCTCGATTGCGCGCTTTGCGTACGTCCAAAACGTCCATGTGTCGTAGCTGGCGGTATGGTCGAAGTCCGCGACCCGTCCATACCGTTGCATAAACTTGGGAGCGTGGAATTTGCTTTCGATATATGCCCGATCTCTGCCGGGATATCGCCGCACCAAGGCGTGAGCTTCCGCACGTATTGACCGCGTTACCTTCCGGTACAGCCGCGATAACCTCGCATCACGTATGTACACTGCCTTTCCGTCGTATCGAAAGCCAAGATATTCGAGCCCGTT
>Ga0233425_10000246_pt1 | contig 143246 bp, 119 predicted proteins | sample Watercolumn_Towu_2_FD_181712 | JGI IMG/M metagenome (GOLD analysis project Ga0233425, IMG submission 181712) | Freshwater microbial communities from Lake Towuti, South Sulawesi, Indonesia - Watercolumn_Towuti2014_140_MG | ecosystem: Environmental > Aquatic > Freshwater > Lake | place...
CAACATCTGGGTGAATTACGAAGTGCTGCGAATGCTGCTCTCGTTCGAACTCGGCGTGATGCAGCTTGACGGCGAAGGGCTGTGGGTTGACCCCGGCGTTCCCGCATCGTCGCTGCCGGGAGGTGCCTCACCTGTGCCACCAACTCCTGCACCGTTAGAACCGGCAAAGCCGTCGAGCGGCGTGTCGTAGGCCGGTTCTTCAAGTCGTCCCAGCCCGTTCGTCCAGTGACTGGGTGATCGGTTTGAAATACCGTCCTACGGCTGGCGACATGTGGTCGGACAAGCCGATACCAGTACGTGCCCGAGACCACACGCGGCTCATCCAACTTTGACGGATTTCATTGCTTGCGTGTCACTTCGGGATGACACCGCCAGCGTCACCCGCTACGATGCACCCGCCCGGATGACCGGGAACCTGCCACTCCGCCCACCTGCATCCCTACCAAGCTGCCTGCCCGGAACTCGATCTGGATTCCCAACGTTTCCCACCGAAACGAGGTACCCACCATGTTCGAACATTCGGTCGCTCGACAAAGTCGCATCGTTCTCCCATCCGCGTCCTGCAGTTGCGGGACGGGAACGGCGTTCGGCCGCGTGGTGCCGTCCCATCGCCGTGGGATTAGCCTGCGAGTCGTCCTCGTTGGCATGGCCTTGCTGGGTGCAATCGGGATCACGGCGGCGGTTGTCTTCAAACCGCGACACGGATCGGGGGTCGGCAGCGCAGAAGTCCTGACGGCGCCGGTCGCCGTGGGTCGGTTTGTCCATGAAGTCGTTGAAGCGGGCGAAGTGGAGAGTTCGAGCAATGTCGAAGTGCGGTGCGAGGTGCAGTCGCGGAACGCGAGCGGCACGGCCATTCTCGAGATCGTCCTCGAAGGGACGTACGTGCAGAAGGGGGACTTCCTCGCACGGCTGGACGATTCGGCGTTGCAGAGTGAACTGTTGCAACAGCAGCTTGCGTGCAACTCGAGCGAAACGCTGGTCGTGCAGTCCGAGAATGAACTCGACGCCGCCAAGCTGTCGCTGCAGGAGTACGAATCGGGGACGTTCCGTCAGGAAGTGGAGTTGCAGGAGAGTCTGGTGTTTGTCGCCGAGGAAAACGTGAGGCGGGCGGAGGAGTATCTGCGGTACAGCGAGAAGCTGGCGGCTCGCGGATACGTCACGGAGATTCAACTCGAAGCGGATCGGTTTGCCGTCGAGAAGGCCCGCAAGGAACTTGACGTTGCCAAGTCGAAGCTCGATGTGCTCAAGTCGTACACCAAGACGCGGATGATCAACCGGCTGCAAGCGGACATCCGGATCGCCGAATCGAAGCTGCAATCGCTGGAGAGCAGCCACAAGCTCGACGTGTCGAAGTTGGAGAACCTCCGGCAGCAGCTTGAAAAGTGTGTCATCCGAGCGCCGGCAAACGGTCAGGTTGTGTACGCGAACGATGTTCGCACGCGCGGAGCAAACACCGACATCGCGATCGCGGAGGGCCGGTTGGTGCGCGAACGACAGGTGATGTTCCGGCTTCCCGACCCGAAGCGCATGCAGGTCCTTGCAAAAATCAACGAGTCGCGGATCGAGCGGGTGAAAGCCGGGATGCCCGCGAAGCTGACGCTTGACGCGCTCTCGGACATGGTGCTCGAGGGCACCGTCCGCGCGGTCAGCGACTTCCCGCTGCCGAACAACAATGTCTACAACACGACGAAGGAATACGCGGCGATCGTCGAGATTCACGACCCGCCGCAGGCGGTCCGGCCGGGAATGACGGCCGAGGTCGCGATTCAGGTCGAGCAGCTTGATGACGCGCTGCAGGTGCCGCTGCAGGCGCTGCTGCCGCCTCGTGAGGGCCATCACTTCTGCCTCGTTCAGCAAGGTGACGGTGAACTCGAAGTCCGCGAGGTGCATCTCGGCCCGCTCAACGAAAAGACCGTGGTGATTCGCGATGGGCTGACGAACGACGACGTCGTCGTTCTGAATCCACGGGCGTTCGAGGATGAGATCGCATACCCCACCGTAACAAACGAGGCTCCGGTCGTAGCCGCGCAGCCGGCCGAATCGGCCGCGGCGCCGGAATCGAAGACCGTCTCGCGGCCGGAGAACAACCCGCAGGTCACCGGCGGCGCTGGGTGAGGAGATCATTGCGTCGTGTCAGGCCCGGCAACACTGGAACGCTCGCAGCTTACCGACTCCGCGACCCGTCACCCGGAGCGGCTGGCGGTGCGGATCCGTGACCTTCGCAAGGATTACGAACTCGGCGATGAAATCGTTCGCGCGCTGCACGGCATCAACCTGGACGTGCCCGAGGGGGATTATGTCGCGATCATGGGGCCGTCGGGTTCGGGCAAGAGCACGCTCCTGAACCTTCTTGGATGCCTCGACAAGCCGACTTCGGGGGAGTACTTCCTAGGCGACGAAAACGTTGCCGCGCTGGATGATCTGCAGCTTTCGGCGATCCGCGCGTCGCGAATCGGATTCGTATTTCAATCGTACAACCTGATCCCGCAGCTGACGGTGCTCGAGAACATCGAGCTGCCGCTGACGTATCGCGGTGGCGTGACATCGGCGGAGTTGCATTGCGTTCGTGAGTTGGCAGACCTCGTGGGGTTGGGACATCGGCTCGGCCATCGGGCGACTCAGCTTTCCGGCGGTCAGCAGCAGCGGGTTGGGATCGCACGGAGCCTCGTCAACGACCCAAAATTCATCCTTGCGGACGAGCCGACCGGCAACCTGGACTCCGGCACCACGGCCGAGATTCTCGATCTGCTCGACACGCTTAACGCCGAGGGGAAGACGATCATCCTCGTCACGCACGAGGAGGACGTGGCGCGACGGGCACGGCGGATCATTCGGTTGCGAGACGGCGAGATTGTGGCGGATGAACGAACGGGACGAGAGCTTTTGTTCCCTCTCCCTTCCGGGGGAGAGGGTCGGGGTGAGGGGGCCACGCGGTCAATGGCCTTCGATGCGGAAGAGCTGCAAGAGACGCCCGGCCCCCTCACCCCCAACCCCTCTCCCCCAAAGGGGCGAGGGGAGACGAATACTGTTGGCATCCGGCTACCGTTCCGCAGTCTGCGGACTGGCTTCAAAAGTTTGAAGTTGCATCCGCTGCGGGCACTGCTCACGGTGCTTGGCATTTTCATCGGCGTGGCCAGTGTGGTTTGGTTGCTGGCCATCGGCGAAGGGATCAGCGCGAAGGCTCAGGAACAGATCGCGGGGATGGGGACGAGCAACATTCTTGTCCGGTCGATGCAACCGTCGCGCGACAAGTATCCCAACTACCGGGGCAACGGGCCGTACGGCATCACGCGCGACGATTGCGAGCTGCTGCGGCAGACGATCCCGTCGGTTCGTCGCATCGCGCCGACTCGCGAGTCGCGAGAGCGGAGCGCACGGCATCGGGATCACGTGGTGACCGCGGAGATTCTCGGATGCACCTTGGATTTCATGGACCTGTACCAGTTGCAACTGGCAGCCGGCCGATTCCTCACCGAGTTGGATGGAGAAACGGAGCAGACGGTGTGCGTGCTGAGTCAGGAGATCGTGGACAAGTTGTTTCCCGCGGAGGACCCACTGGGAAAATCGGTTCGAGTTGGCGAGGAGTACCTGCGGGTGGTGGGCGTGGTCAAGCCGCGCGAGCGGTTCGAGGGGATTCGGAATGCCGTCCGCAGCCAGGATTTCGGCGACAACTTGTACATTCCGATCACGACCTACTGGCGACGGTTCGGGGATTCCTACGGTACGACGCGGCCGGGGTCGATGACCGTCAGCGGCGTCACGCTGATGGTCCACGATCAGACGCAGGTGCTCCAGACATCGGAACTCATCAAGCAGACGCTGGCCGAGCGGCATCCGTTCGAGGACCACGTCGTCACCGTACCGCTGGAGCTGCTCGAACAGGCGCGAACCACACGGCTGATGTTCATTGCGCTCATGGGATTGATCGCCGCCATTTCGCTGGTGGTCGGCGGGATCGGGATCATGAACATCATGCTCGCCACGGTGACGGAGCGGACGCGCGAGATCGGCATCCGGCGCGCGCTGGGCGCAAACCGCGGCGACATCATCCGCCAATTCCTGACCGAGACCGTGGTCTTGTCCGTGACGGGTGGCATCACGGGCATCCTCGGCGGGTTGACGTGCGGCCCGCTTCTGGCCGGAACACGCTGGTTGCTGCAATCCGGCTTCCCAAACGCCGTCGCGGCGATGCCGGAGGTGATGCGCACCGTGACACCGATCATCGTGCCTTGGTCGATCCCGCTGGCGTTCGGCATCTCCGTCGCTGTCGGCGTGATTTTCGGTCTGTATCCCGCCCGCCGAGCGGCTGCGATGGATCCGATTGAGGCGCTGCGCTATGTGGCATGATCGCTGGAAACCACCGGTCTTGTCGACGCACGCCGGAGGTGCATCGGACTTGTCTTTGTGAGACCCTTGTCGATAATGACCGCACCATGTCGTTGAAAAGGGCGTTTTGTATGCCATCTCGCAGGACCGTCATTGCTTTGCTGAGTCTCTGCTTTGCCGTTTTGGTCGGCTGTACCGATGACGGGGCGTCGGCGCGGCCGGAGGCCGCCATCCCCACGTCGCCACCGTTGCCGCGAGAAAGAACACCCGTTCGCGCCGCCGAGCCCGGACCATCCGATGAACACGCTTCCGGAGAATTCACCGCCACCGAATCGGGTCTGAAATATCGAATCCTTCGTAAAGCTGACGGACCCCAGCCCAAGCCGACCGATAGTGTGACAGTGAACTACCGTGGCTGGCTGGACGACGGCACGATCTTTGACAGCTCGTACACCGGCGACGACACCGGCAACCCGTTGCAGCATCAACGCGAACCGACGTCGTTTCCGCTGGGAGGCGTGATCAAGGGTTGGACCGAAGGCCTGCAATTGATCGGCGAGGGCGGCAAGATCGAATTGGAAATCCCGTTCGAACTGGCCTACGGCGAACAAGGCAGCCCGCCGAGGATTCCTCCACGAGCAAGACTGCATTTCCTGGTCGAGTTGTTGAAGGTGAACTGACAAGCTCCCCCGCGGAGAATCGCATGCGTCCGATACCGTGGCTGATTGCGATTGGGTTGGGACTGCAGTGTCTCGTTGCGCGGGGAGGCGAAATCACCCTCAAGAACGACCGTGTTTTGCATGGGAAGATTGTCCCGATGCAGACACTGGTGAAAGGCCCGGAGCGATCTCCGGTGGGACCGGTACCGATTCATCCCATCGTGATGGTCGCGGACGACCTGCGTCGTTACTTCGTTCCGGAGAAGCAGGTCGTCACCGTGAATCTGGACAGCGATCTGTCTCGCTATCAGACCTTTGGTCTGTTCCAGCAAAGTCGCGGTCGCAGTAAGTCGGTGGTGTCGTTGGGCCCGATCCGCGAAGACACTCCGTTTGACGAACACGGCCGGCGGACCGTTTCCATCAACACGCCCGATGGCGTGCTGAAAGTGATCCAGGGCGTCGAGAAGCTGCATCCCCACGCCCTCAAGGTTGTCGGGCTGACTCACGTTTGGGAACTTGGGATCGATCCGCGCTCGGTGCCTCCAGACACACTGGACGGCATGTTGCGCACCGCCACCAAGCGCGACAATCCCGATCACCGGCTGGCGATCTTCAAGTTCTACTTGCAGATGGAAGTGTACGACCGGGCGGGGCGGGAACTGGAGGGGATCCAAGCCGATTTCCCGGAGATGACTGATCAGGTGTCGGAGTATCGGCGGGTGTTGCGGCAAGTGCAGGCTCAACAGTTGTTCAACGAGTTGAGGCTGCGCCAAGCGGCGGGACAACATGGACTGGCATTTTCGCTCTCGAAGAAGTTTCCGATCGAAGATGTGAATGCCGCGCTACTTCAGCAAGTGCGAAGCATGACCACCGCATACCATCAAACAATTGAGCAAGCTGACCGCGCGAAGCTGTTGCTTGGAGAGCTTCAGGCCAAACTCACGAACGCCGAGCAGGTTGCCGCCGTGGCGCCGATCAGGACGGAAATGAGCGAAAAACTCAGCTACTTCTCGCTGGAAAGATTGAAGCCGTTCTTCGAACAGGTGCCGGATCCCGATCGGCCGATCGACGAGAAGTTGGCGCTGGCGTTATCCGGTTGGGTGCTGGGAGCGGCTTACGCCGTGGACGATCTCGACTTGTCGATCCGGCTTTGGAAGGCACGATCGCTAGTGCTCGAGTTCCTGCGGGAACCACTGTCGAGCCGTCGCGAAGCCATCCTGTCGCAACTCAGCCAGGTTGAAGGCATCGGCCCGGAACGGATTGCCCGACTCGTGCCGTATCTGCCGCCGATACGTGAAACCGACGAGCCGCAGTCCGGACCAGCACGGATGATCCGGGTACCCGCGAATGGTGGGCGTGAACCCGCGGTGAAGCTTGTCGCCGCGAAAGGCAAGGAGACGGGCTCGGGCGAGTCGTCGCCGGCACGTTACGGTGTTGTGTTGCCGTTCGAGTATCACACGGACCACACCTACCCGCTGATCATCGCGCTTCGCGGAGCCGGTCGCACGCTGGAACAGGAACTCGAATGGTGGGGCGGTACGCCGGACAAGCCGGGGCAATCGCAGCGGCATGGGTACATTGTCATCGCGCCGGATTATGTCCCGGTCGAAACGCGGACTTACGAATACCCGGTCGAAGCCCACCGGATCGTGATCGATTCGCTGCACGACGCATGCCTGCGGTTTCGCGTGGACACCAATCGCGTTTTCATCGCGGGGCACGACATGGGTGGCGATGCTGCGTTCGATATCGGCTTTTCGCACCCGGATCGGTTTGCCGGCGTGATTGCGATTGGTGGAACGATCGAGAGGTTTGCTCAATACTACCGGAAGAACGCCAAGCCGCTGCCGATTTATATCGTTGGCGGCGAACTGGACGCGGCTGCTCGCGAAAAAAACGCGGCCGACATCACGTGGATGATGGAACGAAACTACGACGTGATCTACGCCGAATACGTTGGGCACGGGAGGGACGGTTTCTATCCGGAGATTCATCACCTGTTCGACTGGATGCGGCGATATGCGCGCACGTTGCACCCTGACAAGATCGAGTTCGACGTGATGCGGACCAGCGAAGACCGTGTCCACTGGCTCACGTTTGATGGTCTGCCCCAGGACGTTTTGAGTGGCGGCACCGATCCGAGAAAGGCCAAGCGTCCGATGCAAATCACGGCGCAGTTTCAAAAGGGAAGCAACACGGTCGTCGTGATGTGCGGGGCCAGGAATGTCTCCATCTGGCTGACACCCGATCTCGTGGACTTCGAAAAGCGTCTGACCGTCAGGTTGAACGCAAATCTCAAATGGAACAAACCGCTCACTCCGGACGTCCCGCGAATGCTCGAAGATTTGCGAGTCCGGGGTGATCGGCAGCAGTTGTACTGGGCGGTGCTGGATTTTTAGCGATCGCCAACGTAACCATTGGTGGCTTCACCTGCACTTGAATTCGGGCGTAACACACATGCCGTTTACGAATAAGACATCCTGGCGAGCCAAGCTGGAGAAGCCTCAGGAGCGGAAGGTGTTCGATGTGCCGGTGTCGATGCGCAAGCGATGTGGATCGGGCCGGATGTTGATTCCTCGTCCGATCGACGTGGACGCGGCCATTCGACTCGTGCCCAGGGGACGAGTGGCGACACAGGCACAGCTCCGTGCGAGGCTCGCGAAAGACGCGGGTGCCGATGTGGCCTGCCCCATTACAACCGGTATTTTCGTCCGAATCTGCTCCGAGGCCGCCGAGGAGGATTTTCGAATCGGCCGCAAGCGGGTCACGCCGTATTGGCGCGTCGTTCGTGACGATGGTAATCTAATCGGCAAATTCCCCGGTGGTTCCGAGGCCCAGGCGCGACGATTGGCCGATGAGGGCATCGACGTTCAGGCGGGGAAACGCGGTATCCTGCGAGTTGCGGACCTGCCCCGAAAGCTGGTCCGTTGGTCCACCTGACTGGAGTCGAGTCTCATGCCAAGGTTGAACCGGTCGTTTCTCTGGATCGTCGCGATGGCCGCCACCACCACGGTCGGCAATTCGTCGGACGCAAACGCGCAGTCGCGAAGTCTGTTCGGCAACTCGAGCATCATGTCGAGTTCGCAGGGCGGCGCGAGATCGTCAAGCACCGGGTCCTTCGGGTCCAGCATGGGATCGACGGGCGGTTTTGGATCGATGCAAGGCGGGATGGGAACAACCAGCGGCGTCGGCACGACCGCGCTTGGTTCCACGGCCAACCTGGGCTTTAACCAACAGGGAATGGTTGGCACGACCAACCGCTCGGGGACGGGGACAGGCAGCCGTTTCATCGGCGGTAATGCCACCGGCGGACAGGGCCAGAATCAGTTGGGACTGGGCGGTCAGAATCGCCTCGGGCAAAACCAATTTGGCTTGGGCGCTACCGGTCAGGCCGGACGAGGCACTACGGGTCGTGGCCGAAACCCAAACCAGCCGAATCAGCAGAACATGCAAGGCATGTCACAGGTCGGTCGCAATCAAAACCTGCGAAGCATGACGTCGACGCTTCGTCCGCAGCAGCGAGTCGCTTTTGATTACACACTGCCCTCGCAGGCCGAAACGCAAACGTCTTTGGAGTCGCGGTTCGAGAGTGTTCGCACGGCCGCGAAGATCAGACGACTCGATGTTTCCGTTGCCGACGGAGTCGTCACGCTTCGTGGGACGGTTGACTCCGAGGACTCCCGCAAGCTGGCCACAATTCTGGCTCGACTTGAACCCGGAGTCAGTTCGGTCAATGACGAGCTCGTCGTCCAGCCTGCAACCACCGAGGCCCGCTGACACTGTTCAGCGGCTGCTCAGTTCGCCACAATCCGCGTTCGCCGTGCGCGCGATGTCAACCACCGATTCATTTCCGCAGGAGACTCTCACCGATGAACACACGCCAAGCGTTGCGACTTTGCCTCGACGCGGCCGACATGATCACCCGCGCGTATCTTGACGACCTGACCGACACTGAATTGCTCGTTCGATCTGTGCCGGGAGCCAACCACATCGCCTGGCAACTCGGTCATCTGATTGTTTCCGAGAATGGGATGATGAATGGCGTGCGCCCTGGCTCGATGCCCGCGCTGCCGTCGGGGTTCTCAGAGAAGTACACCGCCGACACGTCGCGTCTCGACTCGGCCGGCTGCTTTCACCCGAAGTCCACGTACCTCGAACTGTACACACTACAGCGATCCGCAACGCTGGCCGCTCTGGAGACGTTGTCGGACGGCGAACTCGACAACACCGCTCCCGAGCCGCATTCGCGATACACGAAAAACATCGGCGACCTCGTCAGCATGATCGGCACCCACTGGGTGATGCATGCAGGGCAGTGGGCGATAACCCGCCGAAAGCTGGGTCGCAAGCCGCTGTTCTAGGTCGGTGGCCGGGTTGGGCCAACGCGAAACATGTCGCGATATGACGGCATTCGGCGCGCAGGCTACGGCTCGGCGTACACGGGTGTCGGCCGGCCGGCATCGCACAGCCGGACCAACAGCACCCTTTGTATCGTCGCCGCCGCCGACCGCTCACGGAAAAACAGGTCCCCCAGCGTCCCTTTGGCCGTGTCGTCGGCAGTCACGACCGCCATTTCTCCCTCGTTCAGCGGCAGGCTGAATCGTTGCGCGTGAAACGTGTCCACGCTTTGTGCATGATCGAACTGCCAGTCGTCAGCCCCCGCCTTGGGTCGCAGGTGCTGTTCGCCATGATGCACTTGCGGTACGAAGTCGAGATGGACCCAGCCGTCTTGCAGTCGCCGTGCAGCGACCTGGTAGACGCAGCGCAGGTTGTGATAGTGTCGCGAGCGATTCTCCGTCGCCTGCTCGACGATCAAATCTGCCTCCGCAGCCGCCGACTCATAAAACGGGTTGACATGCACCTGCGTCGTGCCTCCCGGCGGAACGGAAACGCGGCGCCCCTCGAGACCGGACGCCCCGACGGCCGACTTCGGCCTCGACGCCGCGCCCGACGTCTTCAAGCCCAGCATCGACTGCAACGATTCCGGTGGATGAGCGCTCAGGACGCCGGTGCGCAGGCCGTTCTGACGCAGCATGGATCGAATCGACGTGTCGAGCGACGCCATTTGGTCCACGTGATTCCACAACGGCGAACCGAGCAACGGGTCTCCAGCCGGTCGATCGATGAACACGAACTCCAGCGAAATCGCATCCGCCGACGTGCGAATGGGAGGCAGCGCGGTGGACCGCGCTCGACTGAGGCTCAGTGGCTTGCTCAGCAGTTGGCAGCCCGCGGACCACAGGGACAGGCCGAGTGCCCCAACGATTCTTCGGTGCAGAAAGTGTCGCCGCGACACAACCTCGTCGGGGGAGCTTGGCGAATCCGCCGATCGAACGCTCACGCACCGCATGGCGCGGACGAGTCCTTGTTCCTCAATCGTTCTTTCGAACGCATTCGTCAGCGTACGCTTGAGACGCGGCGTCCTTCGGCTTGGATCAACACGATCGAGAGAGTCCCAGCGCATGTGGCGTCCTGCCGTGTATGCCATCCCCGACGGCCGTCCTGGCCGAAATGGGGCGGGAGTCTATGACCGCGACCAGCTTGTGTCAATCGGTGCCTGCCCGACCAAACTCACCGACCGCGACTGACTCGCCCCGGCCGGCTGTTCGGGCGCAGGCCTCAATCACTCGTCATTTTCGGCTTGCCGCGGGCGTCGGCTGGCGGATCGGAAGAAACTCAAACCCGCCGATGATCTGCAGGTCGCGGTCGGCAAATTTCTCCATCAACTGCGTTTCGAGCGTGAACACGATTGACATCTGCCGGCCGGACGCGTCGGCGATCAGGTAGTAAATCCACTGCATCGGAATCGCCTCGGCCTTGTCTCCCGTGCCGCGCGGGACGGTGCCGAGTGCGAGCACGCGGTAGACAAACCGCTTGTCGGTCTGTTCGATCGGTTGGGCTTCGAGGATGCGGGAGAAGCTCTTTCCGATTGCCCGCTGCACGTCGGCTTGAAACTCGGCCTCGGCAAGATGCCTCCCCGGCTGAGCCGCCGGCAGCGGCGACACGTTGCACTGCGCGATCAGCGATCCGCTGTCGAGCAGCCGCAGCACGGCCACGCGCGGCGTGTTCATGAACACATGCCAGCGGCGATCGTGATGAAACCGCGTCCCCCAATCCTTCGACTCGAATGCCACCAGCAGCAGGCCGGGGTCAGGTTCCAGCGGGAGAGTTGAAACGTCAAGGTTGGTGAGCGGCGTTGGCGTGGATTGCGGCTCGCGCGAGAAGGCGACTTTCGCCGTGACATCGAGCCCCGGCGAAACGGTCCCGTCGAACGCCCTTTCCGTCTGCGCCCACTCGATCCGCCGGATGCACTTGTTCGTCAGATCGTAGGCCAGAGAACCACTCACCTGACACGTCGTCGCAGCTCCACGGTTTGCGCCGCTGATTTCGCCCTGAAACGTCACACGCGCCGAACCGGATTGAATCGACTCCAACTTGCACGCGAGGTCCGAATTCTCGACTGCTTCCAGGCCAACCAGCATTTGCAGCACCCAGTCGGACGGTTTCCACGTGTCTCCCGGTTCGACCGGTTCCGCCGGCAAGAGCGCGAGTGCGGCGAGGCTGTCGCACGGCGAGCGCAGCAGTTCGAGTTCGTCGTACGTGAGTGGTCCCGACGGACAATGGATCAACATGCCTTCGCGCTGTCCGGTCGCAACAATCATACGCACGGCGTCTCGCAGCGCGATCGTGGTCTGTTTGTCACTCACGACCACGCGCGAGGCGGCTTGGTCGTAGAACCGGATCGACCGGAACGCCTTCTCGTCGCGCCCCGCGCCGCCCAGCCGACGCTCGTGGTACGCAAACCGCGCCTCGACCGTCAGCTTCATCTTCACCGCCGCACCCTTGCCGCTCCGGTTGCTGGATGTCAGCGCATCCCCCGCGACGTTCAACTGGCTGACGACGCGAAACACGCGCGGATCGTTCGGCACTTCCTGAAGCTGCACCTTCTCGGCCGCGAAGCCGCTACTCGATTCGATGTGCCAGCCCAGCAGAATCAGCAGGCCGGTGACCGCTTGCGCGGCGAAACGAAACGACATGACGTGCCTCCGTGACGGTCGTGTCCGATGCGGGCGACTTTCAATGCGGCCGGAGGTTAGCCAATCGCCGCCGATGCGTCAAAACCGGTTCGTGCCATCAGTCTGCGGGCGTGAGCGGGTCCGCGTAAACCCACGCGGCGTGAGGCCCTTCGGAGGTGGTGACGATTCGCCGCACGCGGCGGTAGTACGGCCCCGACGTTTCGCCGGGCGAGATGTCTTCGAGTTCGTCGCAGCGGCGCAGCGATTCGTCGTATGTTTCATCGCGGAGGAAAAACAGTTCCCCCTCGACGGTCTCACCCGCAGCTACAATGACGACCAGAAACCCGTGGCTCGCGATCGTGCGGCAGAACCCCGGAAGCGTCGCGGGCAAACAGCGGTCGAAACGGTTCTCCAACAGACGGTGGTTGGCTTCGCCGCGGCGGAGCGTGCCGAAGGCGAACAGCGGGAGACGTGGTTCGGTGGTTGGCAGCGATGGCATGTGATTGATGTTTCAGAGACGCTTGCCCCTCACCCCCGACCCCTCTCCCCCTGTGGAGACGAGTGGAGAAGCGAATGTGCTACCGCCGCTCGCCGAGTTGATTGGCGGCCCACGGGGCGAGTTTTTCGCGGAAGATTTTGACATTGTGCCGAATGTCCACAGGGAGCGATGGGTGAAACAGAAACGTCTCGATCTCGTGTGTCAGCGAGTTGGCCTTGGCCAGCGATCGGAGTTCGGCGCGGAACTCGTTCGCGGCGGACTCGGATTTCGGAAGGCAGCCGGGTTCCGGTTCGATCACGATCACCGGCCGCTGATTCGGCGGCTGGCCGATGCCGACGAGCGCGGATCGGAACACGCGCGGATGCTCATTGATAATCGGTTCGCAACGGTCGCTGAACAGCCGTCCGCGCGGAGTCGTCACGATGTGTGACTTGCGACCGCAGTACCACAGGCATCCGTCGGCATCGAGGTAGCCGACGTCGCCCATGCGGTGCCAGAAGGACGCTGAGGATGGAGGATAGAGGATGGAGGATGGCGACCAACGTGCAGCGTCCGTTCGATCCTCCATCCTCGATCTTCCATCCTCGATCTTCGCCAACCGCGTCGCTTCCGGCTGGCGAAAATACTCGTGCGTGACGACGGCTCCGCAGACGATGATCTCACCGACTTCGCCCGACGGCAGTTCGCGCACGTCGGCGAGGGACGCGATCGGTCCGTCGGTGATTTCGATGATCTTGTGTTCGATCTTTGGGAATGGTCGGCCGACACAGGTGCCGGCGCCGGTGCGGGTCAGCGCGGCCGTGCGTTCCAGCACTTCGCGGCCGGAGATCGAACTGACGGGGAGTGATTCTGTCGCGCCGTACGGAGTGAACACGTCGGCGTCAGGAGCGACGAGGCACTTTCGCATCCGTTCGAGAACATGCACGGGCACCGGTGCGCCGGCAGAAAGGACTCGTCGCAGGGTCGGCAACGCGATTTGATGGGCCTCGCAGTGCCTGCCGACTCGATTCCAAATCGCGGGTGAGCCGAAGGCCTGCGTCACGTTCTGGTCTTGAATAGCTGAGACGATTCGCTCGGGATTGACTTGCGCGGGTCGCGTCGGGTCCATGTCTGGGATGACAGTCGTCACGCCCATCGCCGAGTTGAACAGCGCGAACAGCGGGAACCCCGGCAGGTCGACTTCTCCCGGCTGGATTTTGTAGAAGTCGCGGAGCCACTCGACCTGCGCGGCGAACATGCCATGCTCGTACAGCACTCCCTTCGGCGGCCCGGTGCTGCCGCTGGTGAAAATGATCGCGGCCGGATCGGTCGCGGCCGTGTCGACCATTTCGAACGGTTGCCACTCGCCGCCGAGCAGGTCGCGGTACGTGGGCCCGCTCCAAAACCAACGCCGACCGCCGACGGTGACATTGAATTTCGCTTGCGGGAACATCCGCCGTTTCAGCACGCGGATCGCGTGGACCATGGGAACAGCGATGAAGCCCTGCGGTTCGACCTGCTTCAGGCAATCGAAAATACCGGTCCGTCCCATTCCGGGGTCGATCAGGACTACGACCGCTCCCGCCTTGAACATCGCGAAAGTAAGCGCAATGAATTCGATCCCCGGCCGGACCATCAACACGATTCGCGTGCCAGCCGTCACTCCGAGGTCTCGCAGCCCGCGAGCCAACCGGTCGCTCTCGCGATCAAGTTGTTGAAACGTGACGTGGGAGTACGTCATCCGCCCGGTCGCATCGCGTTTCGTCGACCATACGACAGCGCGCTCGCCGGGCCAACGAGTCGCCGATCCGTTCAAGGTTGAAGCGATGTTCAAGCCCATGAAATAGGAGACGCCCATCTGCCAAAAACCAAGATCAAGAGGAGCGGCCAGAATGCCGTCCATATCCGACAAAGAGGTGGAGCCATCGTAGCGCGGGCGAAGTCGATTGCAAGCGTATGCGATCTGCGATTGGGGTACGCGCCAAGGGTTGACGAATACGATGGGCCGCTGAGGTGCCACATGGTGGTGTATGAACAGTTGCTGAACCGCGATCGTTCGTGGGCTTTTCGGAAGGGGAGCATGCACTTCGAGAAGGAGAGTGCTGTCCACAAAACGCTTCGCGTGGTCACTCAACGGCTGGACGAGTTGGGCGTCTCGTACGCTCTGGCGGGAGCGATGGCCATGTTCTTCCACGGCTTACGACGCTTTACCGAGTATGTGGACCTGTTGGTGAGCCGCGACGGGTTGACCAAACTGCAGCACGCGTTAATTGGCAGGGGCTACGGGCCCCGTTTGAGGGGAGCCGCAACTTACGGGAAGCAAGTTTTGGTGTGCGAATTAAATTCCTCGTGAATGGTGATTTTCCCAGCGACGGAAAGTCCAAGCCAGTCGCGTTCCCAGAACCAACTCAGTCTGCCACGAACGTGGATGGGATTCGTTGCCTGGCGCTTGAACCGTTGATCGAACTCAAACTGGCTTCCGGGATGAGCCCCGGTCACCGGAAGGACCTCGGAGATGTGCAGGAGCTTATTCGGTTCCTCGGACTTCCGAAAGAACTCTCCGACCGGTTGGACCCGTACGTTCAGGCGCTGTTTCTGGAACTGTGGAACGAAGTGCGAACCCCGCCGCCCGAAGCGTGATTCCAAGTCGTTCACTTGGCTCGGATCAAAATTTCGCCCTTGCCCAGCTCGAGGAAGTCACCGTTGAACCGCCGGTAGGTTGCGGTCAGGCATGATTCGGCCACGTCGAATCCGACTTTGCGCAGGTGGAGCAGGTACGTGCGAAGAATGGTCGGCTGGTAGGAACAGGCGAAACGGAAGGTCGGGAGCAGCGGCGGAGCCGGTTCGTCGCCGAAGAACGCGATGGTTCCGCGACGCATCCCCGCACCGTGGCGAATGCCGGCGGAACCGAACAAGAAAACCGACCCAGCGAGCATGCTAAAACCGACGGCATCTCCGGCTTTGCCGCGCACGGCGATCAGGCCACGGCGCATCGTGTGCCCGATTTCGTTGCCGGCGTCGCCGTCGATCAGGATTTCGCCGCCTGTCATCCCGCGCCGCCCACCGCGATAGACCGCACCCACGCAGTGCCCGGTGTTGCCTCGCACGCGGATGCGGCCCCCTTTCATTTCGGCACCGACCCAGTCCCCCGCGTTCCCGCGAACCTCGACTTCGCCCCCCGTCATCTCGGCGCCGACGTGCATTCCGGCATTGCCCTCGACCGTGACGCGACCGCACTGCAGGTTGGCTCCGATCAGCTTGACCTGAGAGCAGTCCCCTTCCCAAATGATGTGACCGTCATCGGCCGCTGAACCAGACACGTCAAAGAACTCGCCGAGCGTCGGCGTCTTGTTGCCGAAATGAACGGCCGTCGCCTTCACCTGATCCACGGTCTGCGACCGAACCGTCTCCAGCCGGATCGAATCGACTTCAAGTGGGATCGCATTCTTCGTTCGCAGGCGGATGACAAGAGGCATGTGAGGTTATGTCGATGCAACGAGGAGTAACACCACACGAAGTTTCAACTCGACGGACTCGACCGGCGTGACTTAGACCACACAACGGCGACAACGATGACCAGACCGATGAACAAGCCACCGCAAAGTCCCTGCGTCGCTCCAAGGCCCAGACCAGCATGAGCGGGATCGAGGTCGGCCTCTCGGGGAACGCGGAAAACGAAGTGGAAGTAGTCTGGTATGAATTTGCCGAGTCCCAAGCCCAGCAGCCCACCCAGCACGGCGAAGCCCACGCCGCTCCCGATCGTGATCAGGAATCCGCGAACAACGGTCATCGGCAATCGGTCTCCCCGGCTGGCTTCGACGTCTGGGCGGGCATTCTAGCGCAAGTCTGCCCGGACCAGCAAGCGGGCCGAAAACGTGATCGAATTCGGCGGAAGCGTGTGATAGACTGGCTCGTCGCGTGGCGGTGTGAGGTTTTTCATGTGGCTTGAGCGAGGGCGTGATGAATCCATTCTGTCGCACAGCCGGATGGGGTTGTCTGGCACTGCTGACCTGCACGGGCATCGCGGTTGTCGCAGCCGACGAGCCGGAAGGACAACTCGAGCGACCACAGCTTGGCGACGAGGACCGATCGTACTGGGCGTACCAACCGGTCCGGCGGCCGGACACGCCGAGTGTGGCCACGTCCGGCCGTGTCTGCACGCCGATCGATGCGTTTCTGTTGCAGAAGCTGGAGTCGGCGGGGATCGCCGGGTTTTCGCCCGAGGCCTCGAAACGCGACCTGTTGCGGCGCGCGAAGTTCGATCTGCTCGGATTACCTCCCACGCCTGCCGAGATTGCCGTATTCGAAGCCGATCAATCCCCGAGTGCGTACGAGAAGCTGATCGACCGGTTGCTGGCGAGTCCGCACTACGGCGAGCGCTGGGGGCGTATCTGGCTCGATCTCGTGCGCTATGCAGACACGGCGGGGTTTAACGCCGACCCGCTGCGTCCGCATGCTTATCGGTATCGCGACTACGTCATCCAGTCGTTCAATCGCGACACGCCGTACGATCGATTCGTGCAGGAGCAAATCGCCGGAGATGAGTTGTTCCCGGACGATCCCGACGCGCTGATCGGTTCGGGATACAACCGGCTCTGGCCCGACGAACTCAACGCGTCGAACGTCCTCCTCGCGCGGCAGGATATCCTGAACGATCTGACATCGAACGTCGGTTCCGTGTTCCTCGCCGCGTCGATTGGCTGTGCGCAGTGCCACGATCACAAGTTCGATCCGTTGCCCCAAGCCGATTACTACCGGCTGCAGGCCTTCTTTGCGGGCATCATCCCTGAAGATCGCTTGCCGGTCGGCGAGGCGGATGACTTGGTGAAGTATCGCAATGACCTTAACGACTGGCGATCTCGGACAGCCGCCGTACGCAACGAGCTTCGCGAACTGGAAATGGCCGCGTTCGTCCGTGTGTCGAAAGCCAAACGGAACAAGTTTCCGAAGGTGGTCCTCGACGCGATCGACACCCTGCCGGAAGACCGCACGACTTTGCAGCATCAGCTTGCCTTCTTTTCCGAGCGACAACTCGAAAAGGACAAGGACGAGAAAAAAATGCAGGACAAGATGTCTGCCGACGAGAAACAGCGGCGGACAGACCTTCGAGAACAACTCGCGAAGCTTGAACTGGAACGTCCGCAACCTCCGAAGTCGGTGGCGGGGATGCTCGTAAGAGAGGATCCGGCGAGCATGCCAACAACGCGGCTACTGGCGGGTGGTCGATACAACAGGCCGCAGGAGGAAGTGCGTCCCGGTTTCCTGAGTGTGTTGCTGTCGCCGAGTGCGAGCTGGGATGCTGAAGTGTCACCGGTGCCGGGTTCGCGCAGCTCTGGTCGCCGAACCGCGCTGGCTCGCTGGATCACTTCGCCGTCGAATCCGCTGACGGCACGGGTGATGATCAATCGGCTGTGGCAAACTCACTTCGGCCGCGGGCTGGTTGAAAATGCGAACGACTTTGGAATCCAAGGCCCTCCGCCGACGCATCCCGAACTGCTCGACTGGCTCGCGGCGGAATTCGTGTCGCCGACGGTGGCTGAAGCGCCGGGCGCGGCGTGGGGAATCAAGCGCATGCACAAACTCATCATGCTGTCGGCAGCGTATCGGCAGCAGTCGAGAGTTGAGAGTCGAGAGTCGAGAGACAGGCCAGCGGGTGGTACCGGAGAATCGTCCGCCAGTGTGGGTGCCGACAAGGATCCGGGCAACTCGCTGTACTGGCACTTCCCGCGTCGCCGATTGGAAGCCGAGATGATTCGCGATGCGATGCTGGCGGTGTCGGTCCTGCTCAACGACAAGCTTCTCGGCCCGGCAGTGCAACCGCCGCTGCCGGCAGGTTTCACGACGAAGGAACCGTGGAAGACTTCGCAGGACGAGGCTGATCGGCATCGGCGCTCGATCTACACCCTCGGCCGACGCAATTTGCCGTACCCGTTTTTGCAGGCGTTCGATTTGCCGGACATGGCCGAAAGCTGTGCGTGTCGCCAGCAGACCACGATTGCTCCGCAGGCGCTCATGTTGCTCAACGGCGATCTGGTGTTGGGCTACGCTCAAGCTTTCGCCGGTCGGCTCCTCGCCGACGAGCCTCAGGCGGAACCGGCGGCGATTACTCGCCGCGCCTTCGAGGTCGCGTTCGGACGAAATCCGTCGGAACCTGAACTACGTGCGTCGTCGGAGTTCCTCGCGGCGCAGGAGCGGCTGGTCGCCTCGCGTTTGGCTGACGGTGAATCCGCAGCTCTGCCCAAGCCGCTGCCGAAGTTCCTTGAACCGGCCCGCGCCGCCGCCATCGTCGATTTTTGTCACGCACTGCTGAACGCGAACGAATTCGTGTACGTGGAGTGAAGTTCAGAACCGTTTGCCCCCACGCCCACCCCCACCCCCAGTCCCACTCCCAGTCCCGCTCCCCTTCGGGCGAACAGAGAATTGGTCTGACAATGCGAATCGCTGCCGTGCAAATGGACGTGGTGTTGAAGGACGCCGATCACAACGTCGCGACGATGATTGACCGGCTTCGGAAAGCGCGGGCGAACGGTGCCGTGTTGACGGTGTTCCCCGAATGCGCCGCGAGTGGGTACTGCTTTGAAGGCCTCGACGAGGCGCGCCCGTTCGCGCAGCCAATTCCCGGTCCTGCAACGGAGCGGATGCGGGCCGCGTGTGCGGAGCTCGGCGGCTATGCCGTATTCGGAATGCTGGAACTCGATCGAACCAGCGGCACCGATCGAATCTTCAATGCGGCGGTCCTCGTGGGACCGGCGGGCGTGATCGGTTCTTACCGCAAGGTCCACCTGCCGTTCCTGGGCGTGGACATGTTCACGTCGTACGGCGACCGACCGTTCGCCGTGCATCGTGCGGGGGAGATCAACGTCGGCATGCTGATCTGTTACGACGCCGCCTTCCCCGAGGCGGCGCGCTGCCTCGCTCTCGCGGGGGCCGATTTGATTGTGCTGCCGACCAACTGGCCTCCTGGAGCCGAATGCACTGCCGCCAGCGTGATCAACGCGCGGGCGTTGGAAAACGCGGTCTACTTTGCCGCAGTCAACCGCGTCGGCGAGGAGCGGGGAGTCCCGTTCATCGGCCGGAGCAAAATTGTGGATACCAACGGCAACACGCTGGTCGAATCAATGGCTCCTGGCGAAGTGATTCTGTATGCCGACATCGATCCGGCGCGAGCGCGTCGCAAGCACATCATTCGGGTGCCGGACAAGCACGAGATCGATCGGTTCGCCGACCGTCGGCCCGAGCTCTACGCTCCACTATTCGCTCGGCACGAGCTGCCGACTCCGCGTCAATGTCCGCGCGGTTCGTAGACGACTTCTGCTCATTCGCAAGGCAAGTCACGCAGACCGCGGCCTGACCGGTTGAATTGGGGCGTTCAAATCCCCTTGGCTTTACTGGAGTTGGAGCCTGCGTCGAATTGTGCCCCCCATGCGGCATGCGACTTGCCTCAGTCACAAAACGCGGCGATGTTTCGCGCCAGTTAGCGTCCAACTTGGAGTCTTTCCACCGGTCGAATCGGTTCGCGGTCGCCGTGCCATGCCTACGAAAGAATCTCACTAGGATAGTCCGACCGGGGTGCAATAGCCGGGTTGACCTCAGTGGTCCTCTCGGGCGAGCGCCTATTCGCCCCGGTCGGCTGTTCTCCCGCCTCTTCCCTCCGCAGCATTTTCGACGAAGGATCGTGATCCATGCCCGCGTTGCTGGTATCCATCCCGCTTGGTGAATTGGCAAGCCGGGTCGAGCAGGCATTGGCCGGCTGCCTCGCATTGGCTCGGTACGAGTTGGCCTTCGACGTCGAACCGGTTGCCGTCACGCTGCGAGGTCAGGTGACGAGCTACTACCACAAGCAACTCGCGCAGGAGTCGCTGCAACGCGTCGCCGGTGTGCGGGCGATCCGCAACGAAATCAAGGTGTGCCGCCCAACCGCGTCACGGTCGACAGCAAACGCGAGTTCGTGATGCCGACGGCAGATCGACGTGGGGCCGCTTGCTACAATCGCGGGCATGTCCGCACTTGAACAGATTCCCCAACCCGGATCCACGGGTTTCGCTGGCCTGAGGGTGTGCTCCTTCGAGAGTCGCCGGGCCGACGACATGCGATCCCTGATCGAACGGGCGGGAGGCGTCGCGACGGTTGTGCCGTCGATGCGCGAGGTGCCGTTGGACCAGAACGCCGCCGCGTTTGTCTTCGCGGACGAACTCTTCGCCAGTCGCATCGACGTGATCGTGCTGCTGACCGGAGTCGGCACTCGGGCACTTGCCGAGGTCGTTGAATCCCGATTCGACCGCACTCAGTTTTTGAAGACGCTTCAACGCTGTGTCATCATCGTTCGCGGTCCGAAGCCCGCCGCCGTGCTGCGGGAGTGGCTGGTGCGATTTGATCACCTCGTTCCCGAACCCAACACCTGGCGGGACCTGCTGGCGACGATCGACGCACACGTGCCGGTGTCAGGCAAGACCGTCGCCGTGCAAGAATACGGCAAGCCCAACGAAGACCTGTACCGCGGGTTGCAAGAGCGCGGCGCCAATGTCTTGCCGGTCCCGGTCTATCGCTGGGCCTTGCCGGAGGATACACGACCGCTCGCCGATTCCGTGCGCGCGACGATTGCCGAACAATTCGACGTCCTGATGTTCACCAGCGCTCAGCAGCTTCACAACGTGCTCGACGTGGCTGAATCGCTGGACCTGCGCGACGCATGGTTGAACGCCGCGCGATACGGTGTCGTGGCGTCGATCGGTCCAACCGCGAGCGAAAACCTCGTCGAAGCCGGCTTGCCGCCGGATATCCAACCCGAGCACCCCAAGATGGGACACCTCGTCCGCGCAGCGGCCGAGCAGGCTCGAATCGTCCTCGCCCGCAAGCACCGGGCTTGAGAAACTGTCGAGTTCTCAGTACTCAATACCCAAGACCTCCCACCACGGCGCTATGTGAGACGACGATTTTGGATAGCTCGAATTCCGCCCCTGCTGCCGCCCCAGCAACGGCGACCACACCGCCGATCGATTTGGCGCTGTTCAACTCACGGTTTCTGAAAGCCTGTCGTCGCGAAGGGGTGGACACCACGCCCATCTGGATCATGCGTCAGGCGGGTCGCTACCTGCCCGAGTACATGGCCGTACGGAGCAAGGTGTCGTTTCTCGAACTTTGCAAGACTCCCGCGTTGGCGGCCGAGGTCACACTGTCAGCGCAGCGAGTCCTGGGCGTCGATGCCGCGATCCTGTTTGCCGATCTCCTGCCGATTCTCGAACCGATGGGGATGCAGCTCGAGTACGCGCAAGGCGAAGGGCCGTTGATTCACAACCCGGTGCGAGAGGCCGCGGACGTCGATCGCGTGGCGGAGATAGATGTCACAAACCTCGGATCGCTCGATTTCGTGTTCGAGACCGTGCGGTTGGTGCGGCGCGATCTGCCGCGCAACATCCCGCTGATCGGCTTCGCGGGTGCCCCGTTCACGCTGGCGTCGTACGTGATCGAAGGCGGCGGCTCGCGAAATTACGAGGCGACGAAATCGCTCATGTTCTCCGACGCTGGCGCGTGGTCCACGCTGATGACTCGTCTGACGGCGAGCCTCATCCGGTACCTCAACGCGCAGATTGATGCGGGGTGCCAGGCCGTGCAGCTCTTCGACAGTTGGGCCGGATGCCTGTCGCCGGCCGATTACCGCGAGTTCGTCCTTCCGTACACCCGAGGCGTCATTGCGGGATTGCATCGCGGAGTGCCCGTGATCAATTTCCTCACCGGAAACCCCGCGCTTCTGCCGCAGTGCCGCGAGGCCGGAGGCGACGTGATCGGCCTCGACTGGCGAGTTGACCTTGCGGCGGGGTGGCAGTCCGTTGGCTTTGACCGCGCGGTGCAAGGCAACCTGGACCCGGTGTCGTTGTTCGCGGACCTGCCGACGCTGCGCCGCCGGGCGAAAGCCGTGCTCGATGCCGCCGCCGGCCGACCGGGTCACATTTTCAACCTTGGCCACGGCGTGCTCCCGGACATGAATCCTGACCATGTCAAGGCGCTGGTCGAGATGGTCCACGAGATGGGTCAGCGGCCATGAACTCGCCAGTGCCAAAAGATGGCGGGAATCGTGCGACCTCGCGAGTCGCTGTCGTTGGCGGCGGGATCACGGGTCTGGCGGCGGCCCATCGGCTGCGCGAACTGGCCGCGACCCTCGATCGGCCGCTCGAAGTGACGCTGTTCGAAGCCGGACCAAGAATCGGCGGCGTGTTCGAGACTCGCGAACTGGCCGGTTACCTCGTCGAGTGGGGAGCGGACATGTTCATCACGAACAAGCCCGCGGCGCTCGAGTTGTGCCGACGGCTGGGGCTGGAAGACCGGATCATCCCGACCGATGCCACGTACCGCCGCTCGCTCGTGCTGCGTCGGGGACGGCCGGTCGAGGTCCCCGATGGGTTTCAACTTCTGGCTCCGACGAAACTGACGGCGCTGCTGCGGACGCCGATCTTTTCGCCCGCCGGCAAGCTGCGGATGATGGCGGAGGCCTTGTTGCCGCGCGGCCCGGAATGCGAGGACGAGAGCCTGGCGTCGTTCGTGCGCAGGCGATTTGGCCGCGAAGCCCTCGAGCGGCTGGTGCAGCCTCTCGTGGGAGGCATCTACACGTCCGACCCGGAACGTCTGAGCCTGCGGGCGACGATGCCGCGGTTCCTCGAACTCGAACGCGACTTCGGCAGTGTGATTCTCGGAATGCGTCGAGCCTCGACGTCCGCGGCCGATCGCGACGAGACATCGAGCGGCGCGCGGTACGGACTCTTCGTCAGTCTGCTCGGCGGCCTGCGCGAATTGCAGGACGCGCTGGCCGATCGCGTCCAGCGGCACGACACGATCGCTTTGAACACCCGCGTCAAGTACCTCCAACCTCAGCGCGATGGCTATGCCATCGCGCTTGCCGAACCCGATCGGCACCCGGCGACACCTGGCACTCGTCAGGCGACTCCGTTCGACGCGGTGATCGTCGCCGCGCCAGCGTTCGCTGCGGCGGATGTCGTCGCCCCTGTGGATCAGAATCTCGCCGAACTGCTGCGACGAATCGAATACGCTTCGACCGCCGTCGTGGTGTCCGGGCATAAGTTGTCGGACGTTCGGCATCCGCTCGACGCGTTCGGACTCGTGATCCCAGCAATCGAGCGCCGGAAAATCCTCGCGGTGTCGTTCACGAGCCGAAAGTTCGCGCAGCGAGCACCAACAGATTGCGTCCTGCTGCGCACGTTTGTGGGTGGAGCAATGCAGCCGGAGTTGTTCGACTTGTCTGACGACGAAGTCCTCGCGATCGTGCGGCGGGAACTCGAAGAGTTGCTCGGCGTGACCTGGCGCCCCGACTTCGCGGCCGTAGCCCGGCATGTGCGGTCGATGCCGCAGTACCACGTCGGCCACTTGCGGCTGGTTCAGGAGATCGAGGCGGCGGCCGCACGGTGGCCGCGGCTGTTCCTCGCCGGCAACGCCTTCCGCGGCGTGGGGCTACCTGATTGCATTCAGAGCGGTGAGCAAGCGGCCGAGCGAACCATCTCAGCGCTGCGCACAAACGCGAACGGCGAGGCCACCGCCGTTTGACCTCGCCGGGAACGCAAGCCGTGGAACCGGAATGTTCATGGAATCGGCGTCCTACCGGTGACTTCACAGGCGAGACGCCTTTTCCAAGGTCCGGTTAGAAATCCAGATCGTCAACGTCCATCAACTGCGAAAGGCGGCGCTGCACGGCCGCTTCGCGTTTCTCTCGATAGGACTTGACGGTGGCACGCAGCCGCTCGATCTCGTCCTCCATCCGTTTCAATTCCAACTCGCGACGTTCCTGACGCACATCGAAATGTCGGCTGACCACGTCGGCGAGTTGTTTTTTGATCTGCTCCTTCTGGTCCGCGCCGACGTTTCGCCCGCGCCGAAGTTGATCGGAGAGGTCTCGCGATTTTCGATCGAGTTCCTGTTCGCGCTGGGTCAGGCGGATCATTTCGGGATCGTGTTCGCGAAGGTTGTCGGGATTGGGACCGAAGGGAGGCTGCGGGCCTGCGCCGCCGCGCATGCCGGGACCGCCGAAGCCAGGGCGACCTTGCATGCCAGTTCCGCGTTGACCCTGATCCGGTCCGCCGCCGCGACGCGGATCGAAGTTCCCGGGTCCGCGATCTCCGCCGCGACCGGGACCACCTTCTGGACGTGGACCGACTCCCGGCCGTTCGCCATCTCGCGGCGGAGCCCCTTCCGGTCGGGGGCCGTTTGTTGGTCGCTCGCCATCGCGCCGCACGTCGCCACGCGGCGGCCGTCCCTCCGAACGCCGAGGCTCCTCGGCTGGCCGTTCACGGTCGGGGCTGCCTTCCTTCTTCTCGGCCCGCGGCGGGTCCTTCGGGCTGTCGTCCTGTGCATTCGACCAGCCGATCGATCCGCCAATCAACGTCGCCATCAGTCCCACGACGACACTTCGATTTCCAACTCGCATGTCAGTTGCTCCTGTCAATGATCAAGCGGCGTGAGCCGTCTGGAAGCCGTGCCAATGGAATCATCAGGCCTCGGGTTCACGCTGCTGCTCCCGCGATACATCGCGCTCACGAAGTGAGTCACCTTCGCGCCGTTCACCTGCTGGCGGCCGATCCGAATCGCGACGGGTGTCGCGTTCTCTCGTCGGCGCAGCATCGCGCGGTCGGGCTTCCGGACGCGGTCCGCCCTCCGGGCGCCGATCTCCATCGCGGCCGCCGTCGTCGCCGCGGCGGACGTCTCGTTCTCGCGGCGGAAGATTTCCGTCGGGCCGACCTTCGGGACGCGGTCCCCCTTCGGGGCGGCGTTCCTCCGGACGTCGATCGCCGTCACGACGGACATCGCGCTCACGAGGTGGCGCAGCATCGCGCGGTCGGGCTTCCGGACGCGGTCCGTCCTCCGGGTGCCGATCGCCTTCGCGGCCGCGGTCGTCGCCGCGGCGGACGTCTCGTTCTCGCGGCGGAAGATTTCCGCCAAACCGACCTTCGGGACGCGGTCCCCCTTCGGGGCGGCGTTCCTCCGGACGTCGATCGCCGTCACGACGGACATCGCGCTCACGAGGTGGCGCAGCATCGCGCAGTCGGGCTTCCGGACGGGGCCGGTCGTCCGGCCGGCGATCTCCGTCGCGTCGGGCGTCGCCGTCGCGGCGCGGTGGATCGAACCGCGGGCGAAAGTCGGGGCGCGGACCTCCCTCCGGCCTTCGATCTCCGTCGCGGCGCGGCGGATCAAACCGAGGCCGAAAGTCCGGACGCGGACCGCCCTCGGGCCGGCGATCGCCTTCGCGGCGAACATCTCCGTCGCTGCGCGGAGCCTCACGACGCGGACCCATTTCGGGACGCGGTCCCCCGTCCGGACGACGATCTCCGTCATGGCGGACGCCGTCGCGCCGCATGCCGGCGTCTCGTGGAGGAGGATCGCGGCGCGGACCGGCATCCGGCCGTCGGTCACCATCGGGCCGCCAGTCACCATCGGGCCGCCGACCACCCTCGGGTTGGCGGTCGCCATCGCGACGGGGTGGATCGAAGCGTGTTCCACCCTCAGGACGTCGGTCATCGTCTCGGCGTACATCGCCGTCTCGTCGCGGAGCTTCGCGCGGCGGACCTGCTTCGAGACGTCGATCACCTTCGAGACCGCGATCCCCTTCTCGACCTCGGTCGCCATCGCGGCGGAAGTCGCCTCGTTGACCTTCGTCGCGCGGCCCGCGCTCCGGTCGACGCGACTCTTCGCGATCACGATCGCGAGCCTGCGCGACCTCGCGATCAAAAGTCGGGTGTTCATTGTCTGCCGTCGCGAAACGGATCGCGCCGGAAGTGAATCCCACGAATGCCGTGGCCGTCATCAAAGCTTTGATTGCCCGCATGGCGGATCTCCTGTTGTTGAAACTACGCTGCGACTCGGTCGCTCACGGATGTCGACGGTCGCCCCACACCTCGTTGTCGCCTGTCACGTTGAATCGTTGTCGACTTCGTCCGGGTTGCCGGCCGGCCGATCGGGCGCGTCGTCCGCCCAGATCATGGTATCGTCGTGCCATCGGCGTTCGATGTCCCACAAAACCTCGCGAGCCGTTGCGACCTGCCAGTCAAAGTCTTCGTGCCAGAAGTGGCTGGCGGCGTCGATTGGAAACGGCAGGCCATCGGGACCCAGCGGCGTGCCGACAGGCCACTCATTGTCGATCCCATCGCGACGCGTGCCGGCGGCTGAGTCGGTTGCGGACGACGAGGCCACGGTCGTGCGGGAGTCGCTCGATTTCACTTCGACCACCTGATCGGAACCGCCGCGATGCTGGTTGTACCAGGCACCGAGCATCAACCCGAGCAGCAGGCTGGCGGCGATGGCGACGAATCCGGCACGGCGACGCCAGCGCCGTTGAGCAATCCGCCGCTCGACACCGGCGCGCACGCGCTCTTCGATCAGCACCGAATCGTGCTCGGCGACCACCCGGTCGAGCACCTGGCTGACGATCTGCCAGCCTTCGTGCAGGCGGCGCGATTCGACGTCGAGAAGCCCCGGCCGCTCCTGTCCGCTTGGCGGCGTGGCCGCTTCCAGACGTCGCAGCAAATCGTCGTTGACAGGTTCGTGATTCATGGTTCGTCCGACATCAGTTTTCGCATCGCCAACAGCCCGCGATGACATTGGCTGAGCACCGTGTTCAGCGGCGATCCAATTTGCTCCGCGATCTCGTGAAACTGCAACCCGCCGAAAAACCGAAGCAGCAGGATGCGCCGCTGCGCCTCCGACAGCCGATCCATCGCCAGCCGCAACCGCCCTTCGACTTCGAGACGGGTGAGCATGTCGATCGGCAACTCATCGCTGTCCGCCGGCTCGATCTGTTCCCACTCATCGCTGGATATTCTTCGTTCGCGCTTGGCTCGCCGCCCGTGATCACACACCAGCCGATCGGCAATCCGCAGGAGGTAGGCCCGCTCGTTTCCTGTTTCGACGTAGCGCCCGCGTGCTTCCCATGCCCGGCAGAAGACCTCCTGAGCCAGATCGTCCGCCAAACCGTCATCCCGCACGAGCATCCACACAAACGCCCGCACAGCCTTCCCGTGATGGCTTACCCAACGCGAAAGGTGGTCGCCCGGATGCGCCGCCGACGGCGAGTCGTCCGGGGGCCGATTCGGCATCCCCAGCGAAGTCGCATCGACCGTCGGAGCCACAATCTGCGATGTGCGACCGGGTTCGCGCTGTTTGCTCACGGCATTTCCAACGAATGGAGTTGAGAATTATTGCAGGCGGCGTCAATTTCTTCACGGTACGGCAGCGACGGCTGGGCGCCGCGGCGGGTGACACTGATTGATGCGGCGGCATTGGCCCAGGCGGCGGCTTCGACAAGCGACCTGCCTTCCGCGAGGGCGACGGCGAGTGCCCCGTTGAAAGCGTCTCCGGCCGCCGTGGCATCGACGGCCGTGACCGTTCGGGCGGGGATGCGCGTGAACGCGCCATCGGCCAGCAGGCATCCGCGGTCACCCAGCGTCAGGACGACTGCGGCGGCTCCCGATTCGCGGAGGCGCGCGGAAGCAGCTTCTTCGGCGAGCTGACCGCGACCCAGATCGATGCGGGTGAGTTCGGCGGCTTCGTGTTCGTTCGGCGTCAGAATGTCAACGAATCGCAGCAGGCCGGAGGCGATTATGCCGCGGTCCGCCGGAGCGGGATTCAGAATCGTTCGCAGACCGGCTTCGTGTGCTCGACGCAGAGCATGCGCCACGGTTTCCAACGGCGATTCGAGGTTGGTCAGGAACACGCGTGCGGCCGCGAGTTCGGCGGCGTCGAGGCGGTCGAAATCGCTGGGGGTGAGATGACTGTTCGCGCCGGATGCCACAGCGATCAGGTTCTGCCCCCGCTCGTCAACGACAATCAGCGCGACTCCGGACGGCACGTCGGCGATGACTCGCACGGAATCGCGCAGGAGGTTTTCCCGGCGGAATCCCTGCAGCGCGGCGTCGCCGAACAAGTCGTCGCCAATCGCGCCGACGAACCGAACCGGATGGTGAGCCGCCCGCGCTGCGGCCACGGCCTGGTTCGCCCCCTTTCCGCCCGCAGCCCGGTAGAACTCGTGTCCGATCACCGTTTGGCCCGGAGCCGGCAAATGCGGACCGCGGACCACGAGGTCTGTGTTGATTGAACCGAGAACAATTACCTGGGCTGGCATCGACGGATTTCGGAGCGCGAGAGGAGCCACGTGTTGGATGCCAGCATATCGGGGAGCGTCGTGGATTGGGAGCGGTCGGCGGGCCGGCAAAGGGTTACTAAGGCGAGGTGATCGGTGACAAACGGCCTGCACCGTCACCGCACGTCAGCTCGCCGGATTCAAGCTCGAACGCACGTTGGACATTTGTCCGTGGCGACCCTAGAATCGCCGACCGCGTGAAGCGCAGGAGTTCTCAACCGACTTGGAAACAAGGCACATGGGTGCTTTGCCACGAAGTTCAAGGTTATTGCAAGGCCGGAAACTAACCAGACGGAGAGTTGGCAGTGACGATTGACAAGAGTCTGCGGCGAAAAGGGCGGTTGGTTCGATCTCGCAATGTTTTGAAGCGCGGAGAGCGCATCGCAAAACTGATGTCCGACGAGTTGTGGAAGTCGGGGAGCAGTCCGCTGGGTCTGGCGAAAACGCGGGTCCTCAAAGTCGCCTCGAAGAAGAAGAAAAAGGCGAAGGCGGAAGAAGGCGAAGCCGGTGCGTCAGGTGCCGCGGGCGCGGCTCCGGCAAAAGGCGCGGCTCCGGCGAAAGGCGCTGCTCCGGCGAAAGGCGCTGCTCCGGCGAAGGCAGCCGCACCTGCCAAAGGTGCCGCGAAGAAATAGTCCACCGCTCAAATCCCGCGCGTCAGTCCGTCCTGCGGAGCTGGTCGAACCCCGGTTTCCGTATCAATCCAGTCAGTTACCTTGCGCATCCGTCGGCGATGCCGTTGCTTCCCGGATTTGGCCATGCCAAACGCCACGCCATTCCGATTTCGCTTGCGCTCCTGGGGCGGGACGTTGATCCGCAAGCGCATGCGCAGTCAGGCGGGACGGTTTCTGATGCAAACCAACACCTGCCGGGACACGCAGCAGGACGTGCTGCGCCGGCTGTTGGAACTGAACCGCGGAACCGATTTCAGCCGGGACCATGGTTTGGATTCGGTGCACACCGTTGCGGAGTTTCGCCAGCGCGTTCCGGTGGTTGACTACGAATACCACCGTCCGTATATCGAGCGACTCAAACGTGGAGAACGCTCAGCGCTGCTGGGAGATCGCAACCGGCTGCTGATGTTCACCCTGACGAGCGGGACGACTGCGGAATCGAAATTCATTCCGATCACGTCGCAGTTCCTCGCCGATTACCGACGCGGTTGGACGATCTGGGGCATTCGTGCCTACGACGATCATCCGGCGTTGCACGTTCAGCAAATCGTGCAGTTGACCAGCGATCACGATCAGTTTCGAACCGCGGGCGGCACCCCGTGCGGCAACATCAGTGGATTGGTCAGCGCGATGCAAAGTGCGGTCGTGCGCACGATGTACACCGTGCCGGGGTTGGTCTCGAAGATCAAAGATCCGGAGGCGAAATACTACACCGCCCTGAGACTTTCCGTGCCCGACCGCCACGTTGGGATGGTGACGACGGCCAACCCCAGCACCCTGTTGCAACTGGCACGGCAGGCGGACGCCAACTGCGATGACCTGATTCGAGACATTGCCGACGGCACATTATCACAGAAGTTCACGATCGACGCAGAAATCCGCCGCAAGCTGCGGACGCGATTCAGAGTTCGCAATCCTCAACGAGCGCGAGAGTTGGAAGCGATTGTCAGCGACACCGGCCACTTGTATCCGCGACACTATTGGTCCAACCTGAGCTTGATCGCCGTGTGGACTGGCGGGAGTGCGGGCGCGTACACGTCAGGGTTGCGGCAGTTCTATGGTGACGTGCCGATTCGCGATCATGGCTTGCACGCCAGCGAAGGCCGCATGACCATTCCGTTTGAAGACCATACTTCGTCGGGCGTGCTCGATTTGACGTCGCATTTCTTTGAGTTCATCCCTGACAGCGAGTACGGAAAGGCTGACCCCGTCGTGCTGGAAGCGCATGAGCTTGAACCGGGCCGCAACTATTTCATCCTGCTCACGACGGCTTCGGGCTTGTATCGATACAACATTCACGACGTGGTCCGCTGCACAGGATATCGCGGTGGCACGCCGATGCTGGAGTTCCTGAACAAGGGTTCGCAGATCTCGAGCGTTACGGGCGAGAAAATCACCGAATCGCAGGTGGTGTCGGCGGTCAAGGATTCGCTTGCGGCGACATCGCTTCAACTCACGCATTTCACGGTGGGTCCCGCGTGGGGCGATCCGCCGGGATATCAACTGTTGTTCGAAGAGCATGAAATGCCCGCCGAATTGCGAGCGCGGATTTGCGAGGCGATCGACTCGCGGCTGTCAGTGCTCAATTGCGAGTACGGCGAGAAACGCAAGACCGGACGGCTCGGCCCGTTGTCACCAGTGGCCATTCCAACCGGCGCGTGGAGGCGGTTCGCCCGACGACGTCAATCCAAGCTTGGTGGCAGCATTGAACAATACAAACATCCCTGCCTGGTCCCGGACTTGAAGTTCTGTGAAGACTTCGTGCGCGAGTACTGTGAGCCGGGCACGCCGATGAGCCGCGTCTAGGATCCCCCGGACGACACGCAGGTGAGTCGCATTCCGGGGGAAATCGGCATTGGCTTGGCCGGGCATGAGTCTTTCTTTCGGTTGCAAGTCGGTTTGGAAGACCTGTCGCTTGCCGAGATGTTCATACCTGCCGTGCGAATCCTACCCGTCTCGGCAATCAATCCCGTTGTGATTGCAGCACATGTGTCGCAACCGGCAGGCATGGAGAACAGGCGAATCGAGATTGGTCGCGGACAGACGTTTTTCTTGACTGCACTCGCGTCACGGGTAGAATCGAATCGAAAATTGTGCAAGAGCCGTTGGACGTTGCACATTCACCGCACATCGCTTTTCACCGGGGTCCGTCATGGCCAAATCTTCCTCAGGACCAACCGCTGTCCATTACTTCCTGGCTGTCTTCGTGCTGGCGAGCGTGATCTTGGGCGCGTTCGTTTACAAGTTTCAAAGCGACTTGAAGATCGCGCGGGTCGAATCGGATAAAAGCAAGAGCGAACGGCAACAGTCCGAAAAAGCGACTCAGAAGGCGCTCACGGAGATTGAGTCGCTTAAAGGGGGCATCGGCCACCTGTTCGAACGCGTTGGTGAAGACGCAAACGAGGCCAACACGGTTCTGCGTGCGATCGCCGACGATATCAAGCTGTACGCTCCGGAACTTGCCCAGAAGAACTATTCGAATGCTTTGCAAAAGGTCGCCGAGTCTCTGAAGAATTCGACCGATGAACGGAACAACCTGCGGGCGCAACTCGATCAGGAGCACAAGGCCTACGAGAACCTCAAGGAAGAGTACGAAAAGATGCTGGGCGAACAGAAGGGCGCCCGGGCACGTGCCGAGGGCGACTTGCAGAAGAACATCAAGGACAAGGAAGAACAGCTCGCCGCGAAGGATCAGGACATCAGCACGCTCAAGAAGGCCATCACCGATACCGAACTCAAGCTGCAACAGGAAACGCAGGCCTGGTCCGAAGAAAGGAAGAAGCTTGAGGGCGAGATCCGCACGTTGATGGCCACTGTGAAGCTGCAAAAAAGGGAGTTGGCGTTGGTGACTCGGCAGAGCTTCGAGGTGCCCGACGGGCAGATCACCTGGGTGGATTACACGAACAAACTGGTTTGGATCGACATCGGTAGTGATGAGAATGTGCCTGTACGTCAGACGTTTACCGTCTACAAGAAGTCGAACAGCGGCATCGCGCGAGGCCCCGAGGACGTCAAAGGCCGGATTGAAGTAGTGAAGATTCACGGCCCGCACCGGGCCGAGGCCCGTATTTTGAGCGACAACGTCTACTTCCCGATGGCGTCCGGGGACCCAATCCATTCCACGTTGTGGAGCGCGGGGCGTCAGGAACTGTTCTCGATCGTCGGATTCGTCGACGCCGACGGCGACGGCGAGAGCGATCGAAATTGGTTCCACGAGATTGTCGCGACGGCGAAGGCGGTCATTGACAACGAGGTCGATGACAAGGGCAATCTGTTTTACATGGGTCAGCCCAGCGCCACCGGCGAACCGCAGATCTCCAACAAGACCAAGTTCCTGATTCTCGGCGACCCGCCCGATCTCGCCAGCACCGACAACATGGAGAAGCTCGCCCAACTCGAACGAATTGCGAAACTCCGCGAAGTGATGATTAAGCAGGCGGAACAGAATGGCATCGACATTATTCGACTGCCCGACTTCTTGCAGTACAGCGGAGCCGGCAAACCGAAGCGAGTTCAGAAACCCACCGATCCAAGCACCGCTGACACGCTCAAGGCCGGTGCCCAAAGCAAATCCACTGGAGAATCGATTGGGAAACGAACGGCGGCCGGAACCGTCTCAGGAGCCTTTGGAAACAAAAAGGTCAAGCCGCCGGTATCCAGTGGCACAACGAGCAAGTTGTTCCAAGGGGCCAAGTAGGCGATCCGGGAACAGACTGTGGCCTGACTGTGCGGACAACGGGAGACGGCGGTCTCCCGTTTTTGTTTGAAAAGCTCCGCACGGCTCACCTGTTTCGGGCCGGGTCCAACCAACGCGTTCCGAGCGCGTCCGCCCGGGTGACACGCCGCCGAATCTCCGCCGTGCGCCGCGTCAGCGACTCGAGGCCCGAAACCGATTCGCGCACGTTCCGGCAGGTCTCCTCCAGTGTGGGGAACAGGTCTGTCGCCAGCCGAACGCCGGCCATTTCATCGGCCAGCGCCGCGATCCGTGAGTGCAATCCACGCCGCAGTCGCCTCGCAAACGCCATCGCAAGCAGCCACGACCACAGCAGCAGAAACACGAGCCCGTGCACGTAGAAATCCGCCGACAGCAGCGGCTTGTCGAGCACCGGTACGGCGTAGAAGAAATTGAACGCCGGCCATCCCAAAATGTAGACCGGTAGCAGCAACCACACGCTTTCGAAGACGGCTCGCAAGGGCTGACGCGTGTGTCGCGACAGCAGGTCGGCGATCAGTTCGTCAACGCGCCGCCCGGCGTCTCCGAGAAACTGACCTTCGACACGCGTGGCTTCACTTCGTAGCGCGGCAAAGTTCGACGTGTCCAGCAACTGGGGAGCCAACCCCGCCGAGCGGACAAATCCGTCGACGACCACGTGCGATTCGCGCAACAGGGCGTCATCCAACCCCAGCGTGGTCAGTCGGTCGAGTTGGCTCTCGGCCTGTGATTCCAGTTGTCGGGAGGAAAGCCAGCGCACGCCCTGCACGGCGCCGATCAACGCCATTTGTGCGGTCGTGCGAGCGCGGAAAAGGCCGGCCGAGGCAATCCAGTTCCCCAGCCCGTTGTAAATTCGCAGCACCGTCGAAAAGGGACTGCTGCCCCAAGCGTCGGTTACGCCACTCAGCAGCCGTCGCTCCCAGAGATGACCGCATTGCAGCAATTCGTTTCGCAAGCGGTCAGCCATCCGGACTGTCAACCGACGTCGCTGCTGTTCGAGCGCCGTTTCGAGTTCCCGCAGTGTGGGTTCGCGGTCCGACACATGCCGCCGACAGTGATCAAGTGCCGACTGCAAAAGGTCCAGCAGGTTCGCACGCCGCACCTGAGTGCGATGCGACGCAGCCAGCTCGTGCGACAGCAGGTCTTCCAGCCGGCGAATGTCTCCCGTAGGACGTTGCCCGGCTTGCTGCTCGCGAAGCGCCCGCAGCGAGTCGATCAAAAACATGTCCGGCACGCGATACTGCTCTTCGAGCTGCTGCCGCCAGTCTTCCCGAATGTCCGCGTCCATGTCCGCGTGCGTCTGAACAAACACCAGCCGGCAGCCGGTCGCCGCTTGAGACAACTCCGCGCCGACCCGCGCCGAGCGATACTTCTGCTGCGTGGAGGTGTAGATCAACACGTCGCTAAATGGCAGCAGCTTGTGCAACTGTTCGAGGTTGCTGCCGTGCGTCTCCATCTCGGTCGTGTCCGGATCGGGACAGTCAATCAGCACGATGTCTCGCAGCAGGGGCGCGTCGCAGCGGGTTACGGAAAACTGATCGAGCGGCAAGCCGAGCTGCTCAAGTTCGGTGAGCTGATGTGCGATCAGCGTGGGGCGAGTCGTTGTCGGCCGTTGCCGCCCGCTCGCGGACACTTCCAGGCCGACGAGCGCATTCACGAGGGAACTCTTCCCAGTCCCCGAGCCGCCGAAGGTCGCGACAACCAGCGGCGCTTCCAACCGGACGCGCAAAGATTCCACTCGCGTGAGCAGTCGCTTCACGACGGCTTGGCAGTGGCGCAGCGGTTCCCACGGCAGGTCCGATTGACTCCACGCACGAAGTGACGAGATCAACTCATCCACATCGGCCAGCAGTTCGATCTGTGCAAGTTCGGGAAGCATGGGATAGGGGACTTTGGATTTCTGGTTTTTGGGTTTTGAATGTGCGCCGCACGTCGCGCTCCGACTCGCCGCTCATGCCACACCAAACATCACTGCGTCAACCTGCCGTCGCAGGTCGTCGAGGCAGGCTTCCGTTCGTCGAAATGTGTCGGATCGGCTGAGGTTGGCCGCAGCCTGAAGCTCCGTTTGCAGGTCACCGAGTAGCCGCGCCCTCAGAAACTCGGCAAACCAGGCAACGCGGCGAGCCGTGAACGAATCCTGCAACTGCTGGAATTTCGTTTCGAGGAAGCGAAACCCGCCGGCGCCACCCGCGATGGCCGCTTCGCCGGCGACAACGGCACCGGTTCCGCCGGCGATGTCGCCGATCACATGAATCACCAGCGATTGAGCGGCCGCATGCGAAATGAACGGCATCAGCGCATGACCGGCAGGCCCGGCTGCGGCGACAAACAGCGCGACCGAGGTCACCGGCCGAGCCACAGCGGCGCAGTCGTCCAGTCGTTTGAGGAGCGTGTACGACTGCGGACTCTCCTCGCGGAAGACTTGCATCTGCCGGTCGACGATGGTCTGCAATTCCAGGCCAAAATCCACCGCCGCGTGTTCGTGCGACAGTTGCTCGAAGAAACCTGAGCGCGAATCGCCTGCCAGAATTCTCTCCAGACGGGGCCGCAGAAGTTCATTGCCGAGCTGCGCCAGCCGGGTCAGTTCGTCGTACAGCACTTCGGCCGCGCGGAGGATCACGTCCCACTCGCGTTCGCGATACGCGGCCCAGGGCGGCTGGCTGGGTCCCGCCCAGCGTTCGCGGACCCACTGCACCGGTTTCCACAACCCGTTGCCGAGCGAATTGTAGAACTCGTGGATCGAACGGCTGAGACCCTGCCGCTGCCCGCGCCACCATTGTCGCACTTGATCGACCATCAGGCTGGTCGGAGGCGTCGGCCAGTTTTCGATCCGGGCCAACTGTCGCGAGTTCAGAACTTCGACCGCCGACCGGAACGCCGCGCTGCGGTCGCTAATCTCCCGCAGATAGGCCGGCAGTCCGGCCTCGTCCGAAAGCAATGCCCGCAGGCTGCCGCGCAACGTGCGGAACTTCACGTCGGCGAAGTGCAGTTCGGCGAGGTCGCGGCTCAGGTCGCTGGGCCGACTGTCAAACCGCGATGCCGGATGTGGGCCGGTGTCACGTTCGCACTCCCATCGCCGTCGGAAAAACGTCAGCCGGTTCGATTCGGCAGCTGCGCGGTCGTTGGGTGCGACGTAAACGAGGTCTGGTTGCAAGTCCGTTTCGCGGCAAAACGTTGCCAGCCACAACGGCCCGAACGCCTCGTCGTCGGGAAGCAGGCACTGATTGAAAATGATCACCACGGCCTTGTCTTCGACGGCCGCGATGCGGAAGAACTGCTTCACCGCCGCATCGTTGTACTTCTGCTGAGTCAGCACTGCAATCAACACGTCGGCACATTGTCGGATGCAGTCTGCACGGTGCCAGTTCACCGGAGCATCGCTGTCGATGTCGGGTGTGTCGAGCACGAGAAGGTTCGGCGGGAGGTGATCGCTGACTCGCCAATACAAACGATTCGTTTCGCTGGCCTCCGACGCCGCTTCCGAATCCTGCCACGGATGCAGTTCAAACCCTTGAAACACCTCCTCCAGCTTGACCCGCTCCGCGAATCCGCTCGGTACGAGGCAAACTGGATGCTTCGTCCCCGAAGCAAACGGGCTGGTGGCACTCGCACGGCATCCGGCCAAATGATTGAAGATGACGCTCTTGCCGATGTTCGTTCCGCCGACGACGGCCGCGACGAGGAACGGGTCGTCACGAAGTTGAGGAACCAGCTTGCGGCTGAGTTGCTCAAACCACTCTCGGCCGGCAAGTCCCGGCAGGTCAATGGCGTTGGCCTGGTCCGCCAGTTCAACGACTGCCTGCAGCAGTCGCTTGGCTGCGGAAGAACAATCGGCAAAGGATGTGGCATTCATGCGTGGCCCAATGACGTCGGCGATGACCCTCCTCCCGAATTGTAAAGGTTGGCCCCCGCGGTGGGAAACCGTGAGTTTCCGTCTCCTCACAGTCTCATCCCGTCGATTCGCGCCGCTAGGCATCAAAGGCAGGTTTGATTACGATGCCTTGCGTGACACGGATCACCGTCGAGGTTTCACCGGGGCGATTAGCTCAGTTGGTTAGAGCGCCATGTTTACACCGTGGATGTCGGGGGTTCGAGTCCCTCATCGCCCAATCTCACTGCGGATCGGACTCTCCCTCCTGATCGCCGCCGAGCGCAATGTCTGATTCAATGACTGCTCCGTACGACGCGCTGCTGATCGTCTCGTTTGGCGGGCCGGAGGGGATGGATCAGGTCCTGCCGTTTCTCGAAAACGTGCTGCGAGGCCGCAACGTGCCGCGCGAGCGGATGCTCGAAGTGGCTCATCATTACGAGCGATTCGACGGCGTCAGCCCGCTCAACGCGCACCTTCGCGAACTGATCGCCGCGCTGCAGTCGGAACTGAACCAGCACGGACCGCGGTTGCCGATCTTTTGGGGCAACCGTAACTGGCATCCGCTGCTTCCGGACACGATACGGCAGATGGCCGAAGCCGGAATCCGCCGGGCTCTGGCGTTCGTCACGTCCGCGTACAGCTCCTACTCGGGCTGCCGGCAGTATCTCGAGGACATCGCACGAGCCAGAGCTGTCGTGGGCGAACCGGCGCCGGTCGTGGACAAGTTGCGACCATTCTTCAACCACCCGCGGTTTGTCGCTGCGAACCGCGATCGGCTGCGAGACGCCTTGGAGCAGGTTCCGTCAGCCGGCGGCCGGCGCGACGCGGTGCGAGTTGCCTTCACCGCGCACAGCCTTCCCGCCGCGATGGCTGCGGGCTGCGACTACGAACGGCAGTTGAACGAAGTCTGCACGCTTGTGTCGTCGGATTTGAAACTGCCTCGCGACCGCTGGCAACTCGTCTACCAGAGCCGAAGCGGCCGCCCGGAAGATCCGTGGCTGGAACCGGACGCCCTCGACCACCTGAAGTCGCTCGCCGCCTCGTCCGTGCGCGATGTGATCGTCATGCCAATCGGCTTCCTCTCCGACCACATGGAAATTCAGTACGACCTGGACGTGGAAGCCCGCGAACTGTGCCATCGCCTCGGGCTGAACATGATTCGGGCGCAGACCGTCGGCACGCACCCCGAAGTCATCCGGATGATCCGCGACCTGATTTTGGAGCGGATTGAACCTGGCGCGGCCTCAGTCGCCGTCGGCACACTGCCCGCGTTTCCGCTCGTCTGCCCTGACGACTGCTGCCCTGGTCCGCCGCGGCACTGAACCCAGTGCCAGACGGGCCGGAAGTTGCGCTGACACGGAATTTTAAAACTGATATCACTCGCGGCCGACGGCAATTCACCCCGCGACCAGCCGACAATCGTTCGGCCCGGCGGCGTGGGGCATGACATACGGAGATGTTCATGGGCGTTCCGGTTTCGCAGATGTGGACGGTGGCCAGATACGTGCTGAGCAACAAGCTCCGCGGTGTCGAGCGCTACCCGCTGGTGCTGATGCTCGAGCCGCTGTTCCGCTGCAACCTGGCGTGTGCCGGCTGCGGGAAAATTCAGTACCCGGCCGACATCCTACGGCAACACCTCTCGCCGGCGGAGTGCTTTCGGGCGATCGAGGAATGCGGCGCACCAATGGTCTCCATTGCCGGGGGCGAACCGTTGCTGCATCCGCAAATCGTCGAAATCGTCGAAGGCATGGTGGCGCGTCGGAAGTACGTCTATCTTTGCACAAACGCCCTCACGCTCGAAAAGCACCTGCACCGGTTCACGCCATCCAAATTCCTCTCGTTCTCGATCCACCTCGACGGACCCGAAGCCGAACACGATCTGGCCGTGTGCCGAGACGGCACGTATGACGTCGCCGTGCACGCGATCAAGGCGGCCCTCGATGCCGGTTTCCGCGTGACCACGAACTCGACCCTGTTCAACACCGCTGACACCGAACGGTTCGGCGAGTTCTTCGACACGCTGATGGAACTCGGCGTCGAAGGGATGATGATCTCGCCGGGCTACCCCTACGAGAAGGCTCCCGACCAGGAGCACTTCCTCGAACGCTCGCGCACCGTCCAGCTCTTCCGTCGCATCTTCGCGCTGCGATCGCGGTCGGCGGCGAAGCGGCCGCGGTGGAGGTTCAATCAGTCGCCGCTGTTCCTGGAGTTCCTGCAAGGCCGTGTGCACCTCGAGTGCACTCCGTGGGGCAACCCGACGTACAACCTGTTCGGCTGGCAGAAACCTTGCTACCTCCTGCAGGAAGGCTACGCAAAGTCGTTCCGCGAGCTGCTCGATGCGACCGATTGGAACTGCTACGGATACGCCAGCGGGAACTCGAAATGCAGTGACTGCATGGTCCACTCGGGGCACGAACCGACTGCGGTGATGCAAACATTCGGCTCGCTCCGCGGACTGTGGCAGACCGCCAAGCTCGTGCTGCTTGGACCAAGTCGATCGCCGTCGAGCGAAGTTCCCGCCAGTCGTGTGCCGCTGGCTATGCCAGTGACCAGCGCCGAGGCGTCGTCGCGGCGTGGCGTCTCGCTGCCGGTCGTAACGATCGACTGAGTCGTGGACAAACCGATGTTCGTGCCGCGATCCAACCAGCCCGTGCTGATTCTCGGGGCGGGAATTAATGGGGCCGCGCTGGCTCGCGAACTGGTGCTGAACAACGTGCCGGTGATTGTGGTGGACAGTCACGATATCTCGTCCGGCGCGACGTCGCGCTCGTCGCGACTAATCCACGGCGGCCTGCGATACCTCGAATACGGCGACTTCGCACTCGTTCGCGAATCGTTGGTCGAACGCGAACGCCTGCTGAAACTGGCTCCGCAGTTCGTCCAGCCACTGCGGTTGTTCATCCCCGTTCGCAGGCGGTTCGGCGGGCTGATTCATGCGGCGTTAAAGTTCCTCGGCGCGGGATCGCCATCGTCAACGCAAGCCCGTGGACTCTGGACAGTTCGGTTGGGGCTGTGGCTGTACGATCTGTGCGCCCGGTCGCGGCGCTTGCTCCGTTCGAGTGTTCATCGCAGCTCGGCGGGACCCGTGCCCCACGTCGATCGCGGTCAATTCCCGTGGCTGTGCGCATACTCCGACGCACAGATGCTGTTTCCGGAGCGATTCGTCGTCGGCTTGCTCGATGATGCCCGGCAGGTGGCTGCGGGGCTGGGGCTGGACTTCCGTGTCTGGACGTACCATCGTGCGAAGCTTGATGGACGGCGCGTGCGCATCGTGCCGAACGAGGGAGGTGACGCCTCGGACGAATTCGAGCCATCGCTGATCATCAACGCTAGCGGAGCGGCTGGCGACCTGACGCTCGATCAACTGCATGTGACGTCGCCGCGCCTTTTCGCGGGAACGAAGGGCAGCCACTTCGTCACGTTTCACGCGGGCCTGCGGAAGGCCATCGAACCAGGAGCCGTGTACGCCGAGGCTCCCGATGGCCGGCTGATCTTTGTCCTGCCGTTCGGCGACGGCGTGCTGGTCGGCACGACCGATGAGTTTTTTGAAGGCGACCCCGTCCGGGCGATGGCCACCGAATCGGAACTTGAATACCTCATCGGCCTCGTGCGGCACGTATTTCCCGACGTCGGCTTGACGCGAGCCGATGTGGCTCTGCACTACAGCGGCGTCCGCCCGCTTCCGGTCACCACGTCAAAGACGGCTTCCACTGTGACTCGTCGCCACGCGATCGTCGAATCGAAGGCTGGTTCGCTTTCCGTGCTGACTTTGATCGGCGGCAAGCTCACGACCTGCCGGCAATTCGCCGAGGAAGTCACCGACCGCGTGCTGGCGAAATTGCATCGACCTCGGATCGCGAACACACTGGACCGCCCGATTCCCGGCGGAGAAAACTACCCCGCGGATGCCGAACAATTGAATGCGGAGTGGCAGCGACTGAGTCGCGAGACCGGCCATGAGGCTTCGCAAGTTGAGGCCGTCTGGCACCTGTGCGGTTCACGCACCGCAGGGATTCTTCATTCGTTGGCCCACGGCGACAAAACATCACTCGTGGGGACTTGCCTTCCGGTGACGTTCGTACGCTGGGTGATCGAGCACGAGTGGGTGACCCGGCTGGAAGATTTGTTCGAGCGGCGACTCATGCTGGTCTTCCAGCCGGAATTGTCTCTCCAGACGCTGGTGCAACTGGCTCAGATGCTCGTGGACGCCACTGGTCCCTCGTCACGAGAATCGGCCAGCGGTGTCGAAGTACTCGTCGATCAATACCAACGGCGGCTGCACGAAATCTACGGCCGGCTCGTTCCGGACGCCTGACCGCTCGTGATGGACAAGCCGCCAGTGGCACACGGCGTCCCGTGGGCGTGCAACCCTATGACGACGATGGGTGGCGTGGGCGCACCGTGAAACGGAAGCCCACGCATCGCAGTGCACTCGTTTCGGGGGCTTCTGCTTCGCAGTGCGCCCCCGCTACCCCATCGTTGGGATTGCTCACTGCCATCAGGAATTGGTGCTACTATTCTACAATTTCACTCGTTGGTGGCTCCCTTTCGTCGTCCCCAGCCACCCAGCCGGCGCGGCGCCAGTACCGGGCGGATGCCAATGTGATAATCGCAGCTATCGGCACCGCAATTACAAACAGCAGAATAAGGAAGTAGGATAAATCGACTGGCTGTATGATTTTGACTGGCAGGACACGCAACTGGTCAGCTAGCCACTTGGCAAGATTCACCAAAAGCACTGGCCGTTCGCCCTTGAGGCCAAATAAAACACCAGCGAGAATATGTGGGGCAAGATAAAGAAAGAGCAAGATCGCGCTGCGAGCATGCCACGCAGACCCGACGGCACGCCAAATAGCAAAGATATAGGCTAACACTCCGACACGGATTGCAATGTCGCCAAAAAGCGGATTGTTTGAGAAGTCATTAATCGCAACGCCAGCATGGAAACCAGCCGCGATACACGTTGTGCCGCAAATCAGCCAAACGAAGCCTGGCATCGACATCAGCTTAAACCAGCACTGCATCAAGAGATGCTTAGAGGCAGTTTCAAAACCGGTTGTGAAGTTGTAGCGGTTAGCGAAATCTCCCGGATTTTCGTGTAGTTCCGATTGGGCAAACTGAGTTTTGAAACTGCTTCTAGTCATTGCTGTGGCAGTCCTTCACACACTATTCCAGTCAGTTGATGCTGATCGTAAAATATTATGAGCCGCGTTCTACGAGATGCAGCGCGTGCTGTAATGGCATTTATGGCGGGGTATGCACTACCGTTTTGTCATAAACGTGTTTTAGGTAAATAAAGCCGATCACAACAACGACTCCGATTACTATGAATGGCCATGCCCACTCAAGGAAAGCTAATATAGCCGATAAAATAGCCGCCAACCAATGCCCGGTGGGGTCTACATGATTGATCGGGTCGTTTTGCGCGTAGACGAAGCGGTTCAGGCTTTGGGGGTCCATCTTGGCGCCAAGCCAAGTGTCGGCGGTGATGAATCGCCCGACTTCGGGATCGTAGTATCGCGCTCCAACCAAGAGCAGACCGGCGTCGCCGTGGGTGCGATAGCCCCAAATTCCGGCGAAGCTATATGGGTTGCTCGCCGAGCCGCTCTGACTTACTGCGTTCCCAAATGCGTCAAACGTGAACGCCGCTTGAACGGCTTGCGACGCATCGGTTACTTGCCGCGTGCTGCCGAAGGTATCGGGCAGGTTGTATTCGTAGGCGGTCCCGTTGTCCCAACTGACGAGCTCTTTGGTTCCGAATGTGTAGTGGCCGACGATCGTGGCTCCCTGCTTCTCGGTCGTCGGATGAATTCCGTCGTAAAAAGTCGTTGTCGTCACGCCACCCGCGATCCGTGACGCTCGCCGGCCAAGCCCGTCGTAACCAAACGTGAGATTCGTCGGGCCGGTGATACTTGTAAGTTGATCGTCATAGTCGTATGCGAAATTCGTGGTCACGCCGCTGATTGTTTTGCTGACGAGGTTGCCGTTGGCATTCCAGGTGTACGATGTGCTCCCGGCGGTCAGCAGGCGATTGGCGTCGTCGTATGTGTAGCTGGTGCCGGAGCCGTTCAGGACTTTGTTTAGGCGATTGCCGGCGGGATCGTAGCCGTAGCTGATCGTGTACGGATTCGTGCCGGTGCGGACTTCGCTGGTCAGCCGGTGGAGGGCGTCGTAACCGTAGGCCACCTGACTGCCGTCCGCTTCGGTGACGCTGCTGCGCAGGCCGTCCACGTTGTAGGCGTAGGTGAAACTGCTCAGCACCGTGGCGGAACTGTTCTTGTTGACCACGCTGGTGAGCCAGTCGGCGTCGTTGTGGCCCAGCGTGACAGTGGTGCCGTTGGGGTTGGTCTGGCTGATCAAGTTGTTGTTGGCGTCGTAGCCGTAGGTCGCGTTCCACGTTGGCCCTCGGCTGGTTTTGGTCAGGCGGTTCGCGCCGTCATACTCGAACGTGACCGTGACGCCAGCCTGGTCGGTCAAGCTCGTCCGGCGACTTCCGGCGTCGTAGACGTAGCTGATCGTGTCCGTCCCCTTGGTTTCGCTCGTCGTCCGGTTCAGGCTGTCGTAAACCCACGTGGTTGTGCCGGTGCCATCGATCAGGCTGGTCCGGTTGCCGTTGACATCGTAAGCGAATGTCACCGTGCTGGAGTCGGGGTACGTCTCGGTCGTCAACCGGCCCATCCCGTCGTATCCGTAGTCCGTCGTCCGGTTGAGCGCGTCGATGCGGGATGTTTTCCACCCCAGCGCGTTGTACGTGAAGCGCGTTTGATTGCTGAGCGGGTCGGTGATGCTGGTCAGGTTTCCGTTGGCATCGTAGCCCAAGTTCGTGGTCTTGCCGTTGACCGTCTGCGACGTGCGGTTGCCTGTGGAATTGTAGCCGTAGGTGGTGATATTGCTGGCGGGGTCGGTGACTTGCGTGAGGTTCTGCTGCGCACTGTAGCCATAGGTGTACTCGTGCCCCGCCGCGTCCTTGGCGGATGTGCGGCGATTGGCCGCGTTGTACGTGTAGGTCATGCGGGTGATGTTCGGGTCGGGCCGCGTGATCGGGTCTTCCACGGTCAGCAGGTTGCCGTTGCTGTCCCACGTGTATTCCCAAACCGCTCCGCTGGGGCGCGTGTTGGACGTCACGTTCAATTGCGCATCGTAGACAAACAACGTCGTTGTCTCGCCACCAAGCACCGGGAATTCGCTGAAGGATGTGACTTGCCCGCTGGTGCCGTACTGATAGGTCACGTAGTTGCCATTCTCGTCCGTCACCTTGGTCCCGTCGGTGTAGTTGTAGGACCGGCTGCCGGATGCTGGATTCGTGACACTGCTAACGCGGCCTGTGCCGTCGTAGGCCATGCTCCATGAGTTGCCGCGCTTGTCCTTGACGCTGGTCACGCGTTTCACGCTGTCGTAACCAAACTCGAGGAACAGCGTGCTGGGGCTGGGTTCGGTCACTTTCCACAGGGATTTCGGCGTCCCCGTGAAGCTGAACGTGAACACCCGATTGAACGGGTCGGTCACGCTGGTCAAAAAGCCATCGCCGTCGTAGCCGAAACTCAGCACGCGCCCGCTCGGATCGGCCAACGAAGTCAATTTGCCCGCGCTGTCATAGCTCAGGCTGATGCTGTTGTTGTTCAGATCGACAATCGACGTGAGCTTGCCGGACGCGCTGAAGTTCCACTGCACCTGATCGTGGCGCGTCAGCCGAAACGTCCCGTCGCCGTTCTTCACCAGCGTCTCAAAGACGCCTGGCGGATGCGTGTAGCTGTAGTCTTCGTTCCTCGTGAAGGCATGTTGCCGACCGTCCCCCTCCGTGATCGTCACGGTGCCGAGCATCGGGTCCTCGACGAGACTCGTCCGGAGCGAATGCATCCAACCCGGCCCGAGTGGCGGGGCATCCGGCGGCGGGTCAGTCGTATTCGCCGCGTTGTGATACAAGGTCAGGTCTACTGACAGCACACCGCCCCGACAGGGCCAGTTGACGATCGGAATCAGCGTCAATTGATTCCCGTCATGCACCGTCATTTGCGAAAACGGGCTGTTGGTGTCCACCCGTTGCCAGCGTTCCGGAAGTCCGCTCATGGCTACCCCTCCGTTCCTTGATTATTGCGAGAGACGGATGCGGAAAGCAAATAGCTCTCGCGTCAAACTGAAATCGGAATCATTGTCCTCTACATAGACAAGACAGTTTCCACGAAGCACTTTGGAAAAAATCTGGCGAAAATCTCCAGAAGCGGCTCGGTTTTTGAATAACAAGCCTACTGTAAGCAGCACTGCCACTGGGACTTGAGGAAATTCCCAAAAAACTTCAGCATCATGGTGGCCAACATCAAGGTGAGTCGCTTGGCGGGCGGGTGGCGTGGGCGCACCGTGATAACGGAAGCCCACGCATCGCAGTGCTCTCGTTCCAGGGGCTTCTGCTTCGCAGTGCGCCCCGGCCACCCCTCCGGACCGAACATCCGCGCACTGCGCAACTGAGCTTTGCGGGCTGATCCGCTGCGACCTGCGTCCGGACACGTTTCACACCGCCGTCGCTTCGGTCACAACAGCCGGAGCGCTGGCGGGGGAAATCGTGGAGATCGGCGGTGCCGGTGTCACGGCTGGGATGGAAAGATTGGCCAGGCTGTGAGCATCGGCCAGCGGTTTCATCGTCGAAAGCCCGCGCCACGACGTCATGCCGGTGCTCACGTTCAGCCAGTCGCAGCACCAACGGAACAGCGCACGCGGCATCAGCGCCTTGGCGAGCGGAGTGATCGGGACGAACCACGGCGTGCGCACGAAGTCTCGATTGGATCGCACGGCGCGCACGGTCAAGTCGGCTACTCGCTCGGGAGTCAGAAACCACGAGAATCGCGGCAGCTTCACGCCCGCGAACATTCCGGTGGCGATGTAGCTTGGACACACGGTCGTCACCCGCACGTGCCCGTTGCCGGCCAGCCGTAGTTCCTCCTGCAACGATTCCGAGAACCCGATCACCGCCCATTTGCTCGACGCGTACGTCGCCGCGAACGGGAGCGCGATGTATCCCGACGCGCTGGCGATGTTGATGACGTGCGCCTCCGGCTGCCGCACGAGGTCCGGCAGGAAAACGTGAGTCACCGTGACCAGCCCCAGCAGGTTGATCTGGTACGTCGCCAGATGCCGCTCCAGCGGGATGTCGCCGAACTCGCCGCCAAACACGACGCCGGCGTTGTTGAGCAGCAGGTCCACCGGGCCGCGCTCGGCAAGCAAGCGATGGCGGATGTCGCGCACGGACTGCGGGTCGGTCACGTCCATGACGTATCCCGCCGCGTTCGCGCCGGCTGATTGCAGCAGTGACACGCTCTCCGACACGCGGTCGGCCGCGATGTCGGTCACGATGACTTCGCATCCGGCGTTCGCGAACGTCCGGGAAAATTCGCGGCCCAGGCCCCGCCCGGCGCCGGTGATCAGGATTCGTTTTCCAGTCAGGTCTCGCATGACATTCTCTCCCCTCGCCACCGCAGGCGGATTGGGGTCGGAAGTGAGGAGCGGGCGACTTTGAACTTCGTTCAAAATCAAAACTCAGAGCCGCTCGGCCCCCTCACCCTAACCCTCTCCCCCAAGGGGGAGAGGGGACATCGGCTTCAGTACCTCATCAGAATCTCGTCGGGATGCACTCCGGCGATCGACTTGAACCCGCCGTCGGCGACGGCGGCCCCCAATTCGGTGACGTGACGGAAGTAGCGGTCCGACGGACGGCGGCCGGTCAGGCGGCGAGTCATCTCCTGACAGAGGCCGTCGGCCGCGGACCGGATGAAATCGTCGTCCTGACGTGACGCAAACAGACTCGTACACAAAATCACGGTGGCCGATTGCAACCGGCTGGACAGTTCGGCCATCCGGCACTGTCGATCGGGTAGCTTGAGCTGGTGCTTGCGCATCGTCGCCGAGATTTCGAGTGCCGACCGTTGTAGAAAGCCGACGGCGAACTCCGCGTGCCGCCGCAGGTTCACGGGCATCGGCGGCAGCGACGGCGAAACGTGCCAGCGCGTCTTCTGCCGGAGCATCCACTTCGAGTAGTTCCACAGCGGACCCTTCAGTGCCCAGGCATGAGCGGGATTGATCAGGTTCGGCTGGCGAATGCCCGCGGCCTGCAAGGCCATTCCAATCGGCTCGAAGAACTGACGCCCGTGATGTTTCACCAGCGACTTGAAGAACGCCATGCCCAGCATTTCTCCCTCGCCTTCGTAGATGCACGGCGCGAGATAGTCGTGGACGTTGTCTCCAAACAGATGCCCGTGCAGGAACGATCGGCCGCCGTGCGTCTTCATGAACAGTTCAATCGCCGCTTCCTTCTGGAATTCGCTGCCGCAGATTTTTGCGACGATGCATTCCAGTTCGCCGCGGTAGCCCTGATCGAGCAGCCCAGCGCACCACTCGGTCAACGCATCGCAGGCCACGACCATTCCGGCGAGCTGACCCAACCGGCGGCGAACGAGCTCCCGCGTGGCGATGGCGGCGCCGTAGGTGCGGCGGAACTGCGCCCACGGGATCATGCTGGCCATCATCAGCCGCATGGTTCCCGCCGCGTTCGCGCACAGGGCGACGCGGCCGCGGTTGAGCCCGTGGTAAGCAACCGTCAGCCCGTCGCCTCCTTGCGGTTCGAGCAGATTCTCCGCCGGAACGCGCAGCCCGCGGAAGACGATGCCCTGGTTGTAGGCCTGCTTGAGCGCGTACAGCCCGTACTTTTTCAAGTGAAACTCCGGCGTTTCGGTTTCCGGCAGGTCCACGATCAGCACCGCCGGCCGATCGTCGATCAGACAGACGAGACCGATGGTTCGGCCGGGCGTGACGTTCGTGATGAACAGCTTTTCGCCCGTCACCTCGAAGTTGTTTCCGCGACGGAAGGCACGCGTGCGGAGAGCCGTCAGGTCCGATCCGGCACAAGGCTCGGTAAGCGCGAACGCCGACAGGCGTTCGCCGCTGGCGAGCCGCGGCAGAAAGTTTCGTTTTTGCTCGGGCATACCGAACGTGGCGACGGGATCGACGGCTCCGATGCAGCCGTGGACCGACGCCAACCCGGCTACCGTCGGGTCACGCATCGCCATGCGGGTCAGGAACGGGGCGAACTGACCGAACGTCGCTCCCGATCCACCGAACTCGCGATCGACCAGCAGGCCCCAGTAGCCTGCCGCGGAGAGGTCTTTCAGAACGCGATCCGCAATCTTGCCGTGCTCGTCCAGCAGCGTGCCGGCCTCGCGATGCCGCTGCACGACCGCCAGCGAGTTGTCCATCACTCGCGACACGGCCAGGTCGAGCGCTGCCGGAGGGGCGGCGAACAGGTCGCACGGCACGGCGTCGTCCCACACCGCGCGGTGGATCGGGCTGTTCGACGTCTGGTGCTTTGCTGCGAACAACTCTTCGACCTGCTCGTCGGCCCTATCGACCGCCCCCATCCGACGCACTTCCTCGGCGGACTTGCCGCCAAGCTGAAGCGCGGTCTCGGCGAACGAGGCCGCTGTTCGCAGTAACTCAGCCGAGCCGGATGCCACGGTTTCGCCGCAGGCCTGCCGTTCGGGTTCTTGCAAAGTCGTGGGCATGATTTCGTCCAGGTCGATTGAAACTATCAGCCGGACCGCGCTAGCGGCCGATTCAACTACTTCTCCTCACTGTATCGCCAACAGTTGCCGCCGGATGAGTTGTCTGACCTTCGACGCCCAATCGCAGCAGGATCGAACTTGGCGTGAAGCGGTCTCCGAACTGGCGATGGAGTTCGGCGAGTTCCTGCAGGAGGGTCTGCAGGCCGATGGAGTCCGCGAATCGCAGCGGGCCGCCCGTGAACGGGGCGAAACCCGTGCCCAACACCATCGCCAGATCGACCATCCATGCCTCGCCGACGACGTGCTCGCCAAGACACCGAGCCGACTCGTTGACGATCTGGTAGATCAGGCGTTGCTGAATGATGGACAGCTTGTGTGTCCCCTCTACCTCCGGGAGTGTGTTTGAGTGAGGGGGCGTGACGGAACTCGGCTGCCCGCGACGGCCGTTTTTCCAGTGGTAGAAGCCGCAGCCTGATTTCTTCCCCAGCCAACCGCGAGCCACCATTGCGGACAATCGTTCGGGAGTCGGTGTCGGATCGGGGCAAAATGGTGCCAGCGTCTTCGCGACATCGACGGCCACGTTCAAGCCCACCTCGTCCAGCAGTTCCAACGGTCCCATCGGCATGCCGAAGCGTCGCGCCTTGCGATCGATTTCATCGACGGCGATCCCTTCGCAGACCATGCGCACGCCCTCGTCGAGGTACGGGAACAGAATGCGATTGACGAGGAAGCCCGGACTGTCGGCAACCACGATTGGAGTTTTTCCCAGCCGTTTGACCAGACTGACCAGGGCATGGATGGTCGCGTCGCTTGTGGACTTCGCCCGCACGACCTCGACAAGCTGCATGCGGTGGACGGGGTTGAAAAAATGCAGGCCCCCCACGCGGTCGGCCCGGCGGGTGGCTTCCGCGAGTTGTTGGATCGACAGCGCCGACGTGTTCGAGGCGATGATGGCCTGCGGTTTGAGCCGCTGGTCGAGTTCGCGAAAAACCGCCAGCTTCACGTCTTCGCGTTCGGTGACCGCTTCGATGACGAGGTCGCAGCCAGCCAGAGGCAGCATCTCGACCGTCGGCATGACCGCCGACAAGCGCGTTTCCGCCTCGCCGCGCCGCAGAGAACCTTTGCGAACCAGCTCGTCAAGCGCGTCGCGGATGCGTTGCATACCGGCATCGACCAGTTTCTGGTCCACGTCCCGGAGCACAACGTCAAAACCTTGATGCGCCGCAAGCTGCGCGATCCCCGCCCCCATCACGCCGGCTCCAACAACGCCGATCTTCGTGATCGACGGGAGATCGGTCGCGGCCGACGAGGCCTCTTTCCGCGCCCACGTGGACGTCGCCCGAGCACGCTCACGCTGGAAGAAAAGTTCGATCAGGTTGCGGCACGTAGGCGTGAACAGAAGTTCGGCGATGGCGCGTCGCTCCTCGGCGAGGCCAGCGTCGAGACCGTCTCGCAGGCCGACTTCGATCGCCCGCAACGCGGCGGCAGCGGCCGGGTAGTGCTTCGCCCGCGATTCGAGCTTGCGGCGGACGGCACGACTCACGAGCCACTGGCCGACGCCGGTGTTGTCCTGCAACCAGGTGATCAGTCCGCGACCCGGCCGCCGCGGCGGTTCGCCTTTCAATACGTCCGCGACAAACGCATCGACCGCCGCGGCGAAGTCATCGCGGGAGGCGGCTTTGTCCACGAGGCCGATCTCCGCCGCTTTGCGAGCGTTGACCTTCGTCGCTTCGAGGATCATGCGCACGGCTTCGGTGAGGCCGACCCGTTTCGGAAGCCGCTGCGTGCCGCCCCAGCCGGGGAGGATGCCGAGTTCGATCTCCAGCAGACCGATCCGCGTGTGCGCGTTGTCGCAGGCGATGCGGTGCGTGCAAGCCATCGCGAATTCCAAGCCGCCGCCGAGGCACGGTCCCTGAATGACGGCGAGCGTGGGCATCGGCAGCGAGGCCACGCGGTTGAACAGATGTTGGCCAACCTCGGAGATCGCCGCCGCCTCGTCCGGGGTGCGGAGCGATTGCAGGTGCCGCACGTCGGCTCCGGCGAGGAATCCCGATTCCTTCCCGCTCGTGAACACCACCAACCGCGTCTCGGCGTCGTGATGCAACATGTCGACCAACCACGCGAGTTCGACGATGACGCTGTCGTCGAACACGTTGACCGGCCGCCCCGGCACATCCAACGTCGCCGTCAGCACGTTCCGGGCGTCTCGTTCGATGCGGAAGTTTCTCAGGTCGTGTTCGTTCATGGTTGTGTGCTCCCGGTCGCCCCTCACCCCCGACCCCTCTCCCCCATCGGGGGCGAGGGGAGTTTGATTACACCTCCACCCAAACCGCCTGGCCCTGTCCGCCGCCGACGCAGAGCGTGGCCAGGCCGTGATGGCCACCGCGTTTTCGGAGCGCTCGCAGCAGGGTTAGGATTAGCCGCACGCCGGACATCCCGACCGGATGCCCCAGCGCGATGGCTCCGCCGTTGACGTTCATTCGCGATTCGTCGAGCTGGCCGATCGCCCGGTCGCGGCCCATTTCACGCCGACAGAATTCGTCCGACGCCAGCGCCTTCTCGCACGCGAGCACTTGGGCGGCGAACGCTTCGTTGATTTCAAACAGATCGAAGTCGTACAGGCTGCGGCCGGTTGCGGCCAGCAGCTTGTGGATCGCGAACACCGGGCCAAGGCCCATGCGGCGCGGATCGCAGCCGGCGATCGAGTAGGCTCGCAGCGTGCCGAGCGGTTCCAGCCCGAGTGCTTTCGCGCGGCTGAGCGGCATCAGTACCAGCGCCGCCGCGCCGTCGGTGATCGGACAACTGTTGCCGACCGTGACTGTGCCGCCGCCGGGTTGGAAAACCGGTTTCAGTTTTGCGAGGGCATCGAGCGACTGACCGGCTCGCGGGCCGTTGTCCTTGTCGACGGCGACGGGCTTTGTCTGCTCGGCGGTCAGCGGCAGGACTTCGGCTTTCAGATCGCATCGCTCCCACGCGGCGAGGGCCTTTTGATGGCTCGTCAGTGCGAAGCGATCCTGCTCCTCCCGCGTGATCCCAAACTCGCGGGCGAGATTTTCCGCGGTCTGACCCATGTTGAATCCGCAGGTCGGGTCGGTCAGCCCGACTTGCAGGGCTATGACCGGCTTCAAAAATCGTAACCGGAAGCGTACGAAGTGACGGAGCCGTTGCATCGCGGACTTCGTGCGACTCAGTTCGACGAACCATTGCTGCGCATCGGAGCTCCAGAGGAGCGGGACGTTCGACATCGATTCGGTCCCGCCCGCGACGACGATGTTGGCTCGGCCATCGCGCAGGATCTGCCACGCCGTGACCACCGCCTCCATGCCCGAAGCGCAGTTGCGGTTGACCGTGTGCGCCATCCGATCGTGCGGGATTCCCGATCGCAGCGCGATGACTCGCGCGACGTTCGATGCATCCGCCGGGCTGGCCACGTTGCCGAACACGACCTCATCGACCTGGTCCGGCCGCAGCCCGGTCTGTTTCAACACGCCGTCAACGACCAGGCGTCCGAGTTCGTCGGCCGGCAGCCTGGCCAGCGGGCCGAAAGATTTCACCATCGGCGTACGGAGTCCGGCCACGACCACGATCGGGTCAGCCGCGTCGTCCACAATGGATCCGGTGGTACTCATGATGTCCCTCCCTGCCTGTTCCTCACTCCTTGCCTCGCACCCACGCCGGACCTAGTCTGCTCCAACGGGGATGGCTTGTTCGGTGAGTTCGTTCGATTTGGTCGGGTCATCGGTGGTTTCGTCACCCGGTTCGGCGTGGAGATTTCTTGGACTGCGGGCCTCACGCAGACACCAGCGGAGCACCTTTCCGAGAAAATTCTTCGGCAGCTCGGTCACGATCTCGACCAGACGCGGGACCTTGTGCTTCGACAGGTGCTTGCGGAGGAACGAATCAAACGACTTGCGGTCGAAGCGCTTTCCGGACGGTTTGTCGAGCACCAGCAGTGCCTTGACGACTTCTCCGCGTTGCGGGTCGGGACAGCCCACGACGGCGCAGTCCTTGACGCCCGGGTACTGCCTCACGACGTACTCGACATCGCTCGGGTAGACGTTAAAGCCCGAGGTAATGATCAGGTCCTTTTTGCGATCGACGATTTTGAAAAAGCCGTCGGCGTCGCGAACGGCGAGGTCGCCCGTGAACAGCCAGCCGTCGCGCAGCACGCGTGCGGTTTCCTCGGGGTTGTTCCAATATCCGAGCATGATCTGCGGCCCGCGGACAATGAGTTCGCCGACTTCACCCGGAGGCAGGTCGCGGTCGCCAATGTCGGGATCGACAATGCGGGCGAAGGTGTCCGGAATGGGGAGGCCGATCGTCCCCGGACGGTCAGTGTGGTCGAGCGGGCCGACGTGCGTGACGGGGCTCGCTTCGGACAGACCGTACCCTTCGACAACGGCCGCCCCGGTGTGGTTCGAAAACTCTTCGGCGATGGCACCCGCCAGCGGAGCACCTCCCGAGATGACGTAGCGCAGCGATTTCACGTTGCGCGGTCCGGTTGCCAGGTGCTGGTTGAGCACGCTCAGCATTGCCGGGACGGTGTAGAAAATCGAGGGCTGATGTTTTTCGATGAGATTCAGAGTGATGTGCGGATCGAACCGGTGGAACAGCGTGAGGGTCGCTGCCATCGCGACGCCGCCGGTGGCACACGTGGAGAGACCGTAGCTGTGAAAAAACGGCAACACGGCCAGCACCGATTCGACGCCGACGCGGCATCCCGCCCAGTGCGTGATCTGCCAGGCATTCGCGACCAGATTGCGATGCGACAGCACGACGGCCTTCGGTTTGCCGGTCGTCCCGCCGGTCGGCAGGATGAAGGCTGGGCTGTCGAGCGCGGAGTCGCCTGGTTCGAAATTGGCGTCACCCTGCGATACGAAATCGTCGAACGCGTGGTGGCGAACATCTGACGGCATCGCATGGAAGTTCATCCGCTTCCATTTGGCGACCGTGTACACGAACCGTTTCCAGGTCGGCAGGCGGGGTGCGATCGAAACTTCGATCCAGTGTTGCGGCCGTTGACTCGCCTGGCTCACGAGCGAGCCGAGCATGTCCAGTCCGATCACGATCCGGCAATCGGTCGCGGCCAGCAACCCGGAGATTTCCTCGGCGACCATCAGTGGGCTGAGCGACACCACGACGACGCCAGCCATCCACGCGCCGTAAATTGCGGTCAGGTATTCGGGCATTGTCGGCATGAGCAGACCGACGCGGTCGCCGGGTTGCACGCCCAGCTTCACGAGCGCGGAGGCAAATCGCCGGGCGTTCGCGAACAGTTCGGCGTACGTGATCCGCTCGTGAAAGTAGTGGACCGCGACTCGGTCAGCGAAGTTGCGGGCGGACTCGGCCAGCAGCCACCACGTCGGGTGGTCGGGATAGGTCAGCGAATGTGGGACGCAGTCGGGATAGTGTTCCAACCACGGAGCCGTTTGCGGCTCGTTGGGTGTGCGCACAGCGACGCTCGCGGAAGGCATGATGAACCTCCGGCGTTAAGGCCGTTCAGCCAGTTGAAGGATTTGCCAATTTGCCACTGGCGGTAAAGAACCGCCTCGGGGCTCCGACGGCGAGAAGTTGATCCCCAACAGCGTGGACCCGGCCTTGGAGACTGCGTCAACGCAGTCAGCAAACGTCGATCCACGATGCATTCGGGATCACGTCGGCGGCATGCAGAAATGTGTCGCGGCGTGGTCTCGGTCGCCCCGTGAAATTCGGGACTCGCCGAACCAGAATTCACGAGTCGCACAATCATTCTTCGGTGCAATCAAAGTTCCGTCAATCACTTTTTTTTGACGCCGCCATGCGATTGGCAACTCCGTGGTAACCCGTCGATAATTCCGAAGTATCTGGTAAAAGTCAAACCCGGCTTCCGTTCCCCGGCCGGCTGCCGGTTGGGACTTGATTGCTTGTCGTCCAGCTTGTGCTGCGAATCGTCAGTCGTGCCGCACGCTCCCTCAAAGTTGTGCTTGAGACTGCTTGACCAGTCGCCAAATGCGGCCGATACTTGCCGTACCGGGCCTGCATTGTGAACCCGGGGAGGCACGTCTGTGCTCACGTCAATCCAGAAGTCATTGAAGCCCCACCCGGCCCCGAGTACGCGCCGATCGAGGCAGCCCTTGCGGACCTCGACCGGGGCAGACGGGCCATCGGTTGGCGTTCGGTCGCCGGCCGGATTCAATTGGCGGAGGCGTGTGCCGAACGTCTGCAGCGCGTCGCTCGCGATTGGGTTGATGTCGCCTGTCGAGAGAAGGGTGTCGCGGGCAACAAGTCAGCCCGCGCCGAGGAGATCGTCACCGGGCCGATGGCAACGATGCGATATCTCCGGCTTCTGACGCGGTCGCTGCGCGAGGTCGAACTGCACGGCCATCCGCTGCCGCCGAAAGTGATCATCGATCCTGAAGGACGACTGCGTGTGCGCGTCTTTCCGTGTCCCGGCCTGTTCGATCGGCTGCTCCTTTGGGAGTTCCAAGCCGATGCCTGGATGGAACCGGGCGTGACCACTGACAGCCTGTGGTCCACACTGCGGGACCGATTGGGCTCGACTTGGCCCGAGGCCCCGATTTCGCTTGTGCTTGGTGCGGGCAACAACTCTTGCATTCCAGCAATTGACTCGTTGGAACGCATCATCGAACGTGGCCAGGTCGTCCTGCTGAAGCTGAATCCGGTCAACAATTACCTGGGACCAATTTACGAGCAGGCGTTTTCGCCGTTGATTGAGGTAGGCGGACTGCGGATCATTCGCGGTGGGGCCGACGTTGGAGCGGCCGCCATGGCGCATCCTGAAATCGACGACGTTCACCTGACAGGTTCGCTGAAGACCTACAAACGAATTGTGTGGGGAGGGTCTGACGACGAGCGATCTCGTCGTCAGCGTGACCACGCCCCCATCCTTCGCAAGCCGCTGACGTGCGAGCTGGGCAATGTCACCCCGTGGATTCTGACTCCCGGTCCGTACAGCCACCGACAATTGATGGCACAGGCGGACACCGTGGCGGCCGCCCTCACTGCGAATGCCGGCTTCAATTGCGTCACTCCGCGTGTGTTGGTCACCTGGCGTCGCTGGAATGACCAGCCGCAGTTTCTTGATCTCCTGCAACACACGCTCGATTCAATCCCGCGTCGGCCAGCGTATTATCCGAACGCCTTGGAAAACTACCGAGGTGCCACCGGTTCGAGTGCGGAGCTGGGGCCCGATGGTTCGCTGCCTTGGACGGTTCTTCGCGACGTGGACCCCGCGGCCATGCCGGGCTACTTTGCGTCGGAGTGCTTCACGAACGTGTGTGTCGAGGTGGCTATCGACGCGGCTTCCGAACAGCATTTTCTTGATCAAGCGGTAGACTTTGTAAACGAAAAGCTGTGGGGAAATCTTGCCGCGGCAATCACGATCCACCCGGAATGTCGCTGGCCCGAACCTCACGAACGCCGCCTGCAATCGTGCCTGAAACGATTGAAGCACACGGCAATTGCGATCAATCAGTCACCCGGTGTGATCTTTTGGATGATGAGCGCGCCGTGGGGCGGTTCAGCACAGGCGACACTCAGCGACCCGCAAAGCGGCATCGGCAAGGCGCATGGCACGTTGCTGCTCGACCGTGTGGAAAAGACCGTGCTCGAAGGTCCGTTGGTGGTGCATCCGAATCCGTTCTGGCTGCCGTCGCATCCGGATCCTGAACCAGTTGCGTGGCGGTTGCTGGAACTCTATCACGACCCTTCCGTTTGGCACCTCGCCAACATGCTGACCGCCGCCTGCCATCATCCGTCCTGATCCCCGTGCTTCGGGGCGTTATCAGCCGGTGTGACCCATCGAGGTCTGATACGGCCTGACCGCCGTGCCTCATCGGCCGCCCAGCCGCTTCCGTGGCAAAGCGATCTGCATTCTCGATGACGACTCGACAGTCACGTCTCATCACGCACCCATCGTGGAGCAGCGTGAGGTGACGGCAACTGCTTTGCAGACCTCGGAGCGACTCAGTAAACTGCCGCCAGATTCGAGGGCTTTGCACCCGGTTCCCATCTGTCGAAGGAATTCAGCCATGCCATACACCTTGCCGAAACTGCCGTACGCCTACAACGCCTTGGAGCCGCACATCGATGCGCGCACGATGGAGATTCATCACACAAAACACCACCAAACCTACATCAACAATGTCAACACCGCACTGGAAGGGAACGCGGCGCTTGCGGGGAAAGCCGTCGAAGACTTGATTCGCGATCTCGCGTCCGTACCCGAAGCTATCCGCACCGTGGTTCGAAACAACGGCGGAGGCCACGCCAACCACTCGCTGTTTTGGGAAATCATGGGGCCGGGCAAGGGGGGCGAACCGACCGGAGCTTTGGCGGACGCCATCAAAGGCACCTTCGGCAGCTTTGCCTCCTTCAAGGAACAGCTTGCCAAGGCGGCAACGACTCGGTTCGGCAGCGGTTGGGCCTGGCTGTCTGTCGGCAACGGAAAACTAACAGTCGAGAGCACGGCGAATCAGGACAGCCCGCTCTCCGAAGGCCGCACTCCCATCCTTGGCCTCGATGTGTGGGAACACGCTTACTATTTGAACTACCAGAACCGTCGTCCCGATTACATTGCCGCGTTTTGGAACGTCGTGAACTGGGACGAAGTCGCCAAGCGTTTCGCTGCCGCGAAGTGACCGTGTGCGTTTCTCGCCTCGCCCCCGCAGGGGGAGAGGGTTCTTGACGAAAGGTGAGGGGCAAGCGTCGTTCCCCCCTCGCCCCCGAAGGGGAGAGGGGTCGGGGGTGAGGGGCGAGCGTTCCCCAGCGTCGCTTCCCGACCGACCTTCGACCATTGCTCGCAAAAAAATGTCCACCGCCCCTCCTCCCGCCGACCTCGTGGCACCACCCGCCACGATCGTCATCTTCGGCGCATCGGGGGACCTGACCGCTCGCAAGCTGGTCCCGGCCCTGTTTCATCTCTGGCAGGAAGGCTTCCTACCCGACACCTCGCCAATCGCCGGTGCCGCGCGGCGTGAGAAGACTCCTGAATCGTTCCGCGACGAAATGTTCCAGGCTGTCAGCAAGCACGGCCGCAGCGGCACCGTGTCACAGGAATCGTGGAACAAATTTGCCCGCCGGTTGTTCTACCTCACGCTCGACCTCTCGCGGCCGGATGACTACCCGGCCTTTGCGAAAAAGCTCGGGCAGATCGAACTCGATGCAGGACTACCGGTCGGCGAGAAACGCCTGTTCTACATGGCGACGACTCCCGATCTGTTCGTCCCCACCGCCGAAGCCATCTCCAAAGCCGGGATGGTCCCTGCGCGAAAGAACTCGGCCTGGCTGCGCGTTGTCTTCGAGAAACCGTTCGGCCGCGATCTGGCCACCGCGCAGGAGTTGGCTCGCAAGCTGGGCCGACTTCTCCGCGAAGAGCAGACGTACCGGATCGACCACTACCTTGGCAAAGAAACCGTCCAGAACCTGTTGTTCTTTCGGTTCGGCAACGCCATCTTTGAACCGCTGCTGAATCGAACTCATGTCGATCACGTCCAGATCACCGTGGCCGAAGCGCAGGGGATCGAGTCTGGCCGTGGAGGCTACTACGACACGTCGGGCGCACTCCGCGACGTCCTGCAAAACCACGTGCTGCAACTTCTCGGCCTGATCGCGATGGAGCCGCCCGCCGCCTACCGGCCGAAGGACATTCGCGACGAGAAAGTGAAGGTCCTCGAAGCGCTTGCCCCCGGACATCCGTCGGAATGGCGAAAATGGGCCGTGCGCGGTCAGTACACGGCGGCGGAAATTGGCGGAAAGAAAGTGCCCGGCTACCGCGACGAGGATCGCGTCCCGAAGGATTCCAAACGCGAAACCTTCGCCGCGATGGAAGTCCGCGTGGACAACTGGCGCTGGGCCGGCGTGCCGTTCTACCTGCGAACCGGCAAGCGCCTGCCGAGCCGCGTGAGCGAGATCTCCATCCAGTTCAAGCTGCCTCCGCTGCACTTGTTCAAGACGGTCGAATGCGAAGGCGACTTCTGCGAACTCGTCAGTGCCCGGCCGAACACCCTCGTGTTCCGCATCCAGCCCAGCGAATCGATCTCGCTGTCGTTCTCCACTAAGCGTCCGGGAATGCAGTACCAAATCCATCCCGTGCGGATGAATTTCGACTACGACACCAGCTTCGATCTCGAACTGCCGGAAGCCTACGAACGCCTGCTGCTCGACGCCCTGCGCGGCGATTCGACCCTGTTCATGCGCAACGACGAACTCGAAGTCGCATGGCGTTTCTGCACGCCCCTGCTCGAAGCGTGGGAGTCCGACGCTGGCGCACCGGAACCGTACGCCGCCGGCTCGTGGGGTCCGCAGGGAGCCGACCTCTTGCTGGCTCGCGCCGGTCGGACTTGGCGAACGCCGACGTGATCGCGCAGTGGTTGACGCCGGTTCACCGTGTCTCGATAATCCGACCGCTTCACAGACAATGGACGCGAAGGGGTCGGGAGTCTTTTTCAGGTCGGCTAGTCACCGCTTCAAGTCGTCTTGAGACCGGCGGGCCGACCTGAAAAAGACTCCCGACCCCATCATCATTAAACTGAGTTTGACGCAGAGGCAATACGATGCACGAACAGCAGACGACTTGGAATGGCCGACGCTGGGATGACCTCGCGGACCGAGTGCTCGATGCGTACCGGCTGAAGAACGATGACTGTCTGGCCATCCTGCGTTCCGCCGATGTCGAGCTGCCGGCGTTGCTAGCCGCGACGTACCGCGTGCGGTATCGGCACTGGGGGAACGAGGTGCAACTGTACTACCTCCGCAACGCGAAGAGCGGGCTGTGCGCCGAGGATTGCGGGTACTGCTCGCAGTCGAAGATTTCCACCGCCGACATCCCGACGTACCGCTGGAACGACGAAGCCACGTTGCTCGCCAGTGCCAAAGTCGCCGCCGAAAGTAAAGCCCGGACGTTCTGCATCGTCGCCAGCGGCCGAGGCCCGACGGATCGCGAAGTCGATCATGTTGCGCGCGTCGTGCGAAAGATCAAAAGCACGCTGCCGCTGAACGTCTGCTGTTGCCTCGGACTGCTGACACCGGACCAGGCCCGCACGCTGGCCGACGCCGGTGTCGATCGTGTGAACCACAATCTCAACACCAGCCGCCGGTTCTACCCGGAGATTTGTTCGACGCATACGTTCGATGACCGGATGGAAACGCTCCGCGTCGTCCGCGAATCGGGGATGGAACTCTGTTCCGGCGGGATCGTGGGGATGGGCGAAACCGACTCCGACGTGGTGGACATGGCCCTCACGCTGGCCGAACTCCACGTGGAATCGATCCCCGTCAACTTCCTGCACGCGATCGACGGCACGCCGCTGGAGAAGCGTCATGATTTGAATCCGCGGCACTGCCTGCGAGTCCTCTGCCTGTTCCGGCTCTCCAACCCGCGCAGCGAAATCCGCGTGGCGGGTGGTCGCGAAGTGAACCTCCGCTGGCTGCAACCGCAGTCGCTGTACGCCGCCAATTCGCTGTTCGTCAGCGATTACCTGACGACCAAGGGTCAGCTCCCCGAAGAGGATTTTCGGATGATCGAAGACCTGGGGTTCACGATCACCCAGCCCGGCCCCGAAACGGCGAAGGCGATTGACGCGCTGCGCGAGCGGGAGAGTTGTGATCACTCATCGTGTCACGCAAATGAAGCCTGACGCGCAAGCGAAGGACAACACGCATCACGGCCTTCGCTTGCGCTTCAGGCTTCAACCAGCGGGCGATGGTAGGGTGTGTCGAGCTTGCGAGACGCACCGCGGTTGCTCGGTGACTGGTTCGGCGACTGGTTCCCAAGCTCCGGCTCTCATCCTTACACACAAGGTTGAGATGCATTGGCACGCCAATTGCGCCTGAGGCAGATCCTAGGGGATCTGGTTTCTGACACAAGGAGCGTGTCGTGCAGCCGTGGATTGAATCTGAAATGGCGACGTTGAATCTCGGTGACCAGCGTTTGGAGGAGCGGCAGCGGTTGTTGTTGGAGCGGTTGGTGGCGAATCCCCAAGCCAGCCTTCCGGCGGCTTCGCGCGGGTGGGCCGAGACGCAGGCCGCCTACCGGTTCTTCGACAACTCCAAGGTGACTTCCCGCGCCGTGCTCGAGCCTCATCGGCAGGCGACGCTGGAGCGGATTCGGCAGGTGAGCGTCGTCGTGCTGTTGCAGGACACCACGGAACTGGAATTGGACCGTTCGCCCGACGGCGGCTTTGGAAAGCTCACGTATGCCAACCGCATCGGTCTGATGGATCACACGCGGTTGGCCGTCACGCCCGAAAGATTGTGCCTGGGGGTCACGGGTTTCGACGTCTGGGCGCGACCGATCGAGAACCCGCATGCGGGGACTCACAACCGCGACCGGACCATTGAGGACAAGGAGAGCCGGCGCTGGCTGGAGGGCTATCGCGAAGCGTGTGACGTCGCGCGGGAGGCTCCGCAGACGCTGGTGGTGAGTATTGCCGATCGCGAAGGCGACGTGTTCGGATGTTTTGTCGAGGCTCCGACACCTCAGCCGGGACAGGCCGCGCAGTGGATTGTCCGTGCGGCTCAGAATCGGAAGCTCCGGCCGTAGGACGGCGACACCAGCCACGAACAGAAACTGCGCGACGCGATCAGGCAATTCCCCGTCCGAGCCACCCGCGTCGTCCCGGTCGGAAGTCGTTCCGATCAGCCGCCGCGCGAAGCGCGCGTCGAGGTTCGCTCCGGCCGGGTGACGCTCCACGCGCCGCGCCGGAAGGGAGCACCGCTCGCCGACATCACGGTCCAGGCGGTGTGGGTCTGCGAGCCACACCCTCCCGCCGGTGCCGACCCGCTCGACTGGCTGTTGCTGACCAGCCTGTCCATCGACGAAGTCGCGCAGGTGGAACAGGTGGTGGACTGGTATGCGGCACGCTGGTGGATCGAGGTGTTCTTCCGCACGTACAAGCCAGGTTGCCGTGTCGAGCGTTTGCAACTGCAAACGGTGGATCGTCTGGCCCCGGCGCTGGCCTTGTACAAGATCGTGGCGTGGCGCCTGCAGTACGTCACGTTGTTGGGCCGCGAATGCCCCGAGGTGAGTTGCGAAACGGTGTTCTCGGAGTCCGAATGGCGCGGCACCTGGCCCGTCGCCACCGGCCAACCCCCGCCGCCCACCGCCCCAACACTGGGAGAGTTCCTGCGGCATGTGGCCGCGCTGGGTGGCTACCTGAATCGCAAACACGATCCTCCTCCCGGAATCGAAACCCTGTGGCGCGGCCTCCGTCGAGTCTTTGACTTCCGTCTCGTCTGGATGACCTTCAACACCTTCGCATTCCACACTTCCGAAGCTACTTGTGTATAGGGATGAGACCAGTAGCTTGGGAACCAGTCGTGGCGATCAATTGGCAATGCGCCACTATCATTCATCAAATCTTCACAACGGACTACATCAAAACTTCACACTTGCGGCCTACCATTCCGCCGCAGACGCGGACTCCGTCGGAAATGCCGCCGAATTGAAGTTCCCTTCGCGAGGAAGAACCATGCTGCGGAATCGGACTGGGATGATCGTCGGGCAATCGGTGCTGTGCTTGCTGCTGACCGCTGCGGGATTGACCGGCTGTGGCGACACGCAATCCAAACCGGCTCCGTCGGGGAATGGCAGCGTTGGATCGAACGCCGGTCCATCAGCCAACGGGGCCTCAGCCGGAAAGTCCGCGGCTGAATTGCCTGCGGGCTGCGTGCTGCCGAGCCTCGAAACCATCGAGAGCGGGGTCTACTCGCCGCTGTCGCGACCGTTGTTTCTGCACGTCAACAAGAAGTCGCTGGCTCGCCCCGAAGTGGCCGCGTTCCTCAACTTCTACCTGACCGAAGGCCAACCACTGGTTTCGGAAGTCGGCTACATCAAATTAAACGAAGCCGTGCTGGCCGAATCGCGGCAGGCGTTGTCGCAGGCGGCGCAAGTGTCCGCCGAGGGACAAAAGCTGCAAGGCAAGATCACGATCGACGGGTCGAGCACCGTCTATCCGATCACGCAAGCCGTCGCCGAGGAGTTTCAGAAGAAGCACCCCGCTGTGAAGGTACCTGTCGGTGTGGCGGGGACGGGAGGCGGGTTCAAGAAATTTGCCGCCGGCGAGACCGACATCAACGATTCGTCTCGGCCAATAAGTGACAAGGAAATCGCTGCCTGCAAAGAAAAAGGCATCGAGTACCTCGAACTCAAGATCGCAATCGACGGCGTGACCGTCGTGGTGAACAACGCGAACGATTGGTGCCACTGCCTGACGGTCGAGCAACTCAAGTCCCTGTGGGAACCGGACAGCAAGGTCAAGAAGTGGAGCGATCTCGATCCGAAATGGCCCGTCGAAGACATCCGACTGTACGGCGCGGATGCCGATTCCGGCACGTTCGACTACTTCACCGAAGTCATCGTCGGCAAGGCCAAGTCCAGCCGCACCGATTACACACCCAGCGCGGACGACAATGTGCTGGTGGTCGGTGTTGCAGGCGATAAGTTCTCGCTCGGCTACTTCGGCTTCGCGTACTACTCCGAGAACAAAGCCAACTAAAGGCAGTCGGAATCACTCCCGCCGGGCAGGCCAAGTAGTTGATCTGGTGGAAAGCGTTCCTCAACCGACCCTGTGCCTCAAATGTCCAGCGTAACCACGACAGTCCCGGTGCCGAGTCTCCCCGAGCGGCGTCGTTCGCTGGCTCGTCGATTCACGTTGCTGGAAGCTCGCGAGTTGGCGATTCAAGGCGTGCTGGCGACGTGTGCATTGCTGTCCATTTTCACGACGCTCGGCATCATCGCCGTGCTGGCCGAAGAGACGTTTGAGTTTTTCAAAACGGCCGGCCTCGTGGAATTCTTCACTGACACGCGCTGGACGCCGCAGTTTCAGGACAAGCACTACGGCATCCTGCCGTTGCTGAGCGGGACCGTGATGGTCGCGGGAATCGCCTCGCTGATCGGCATCCCGCTGGGGCTGGCGAGCGCACTCTACCTGAGCGAATATGCCACGCCGCGCACGCGGAGCATCATCAAGCCCACGCTGGAAATTCTGGCGGGCGTGCCGACCGTGGTCTACGGGTTCTTCGCGCTGGCGTTCGTGACGCCGTTCGTCATCCGGCCGATCTTCCAAGGGCTGCTCGGTTTCGAGGTGGACGTGTTCAATGCCGCCAGTGCCGGCGTGGCCGTCGGCATCATGATCATCCCGACGATTGCATCGCTGAGCGAAGACGTGCTGCGAGCCGTCCCGCGCAGCCTGCGCGAAGGGGCGTACGCGCTCGGTTCGACCAAGTTCGATGTCTGCGTGCGAGTCGTCTTGCCCGCGGCGCTGTCGGGCATCCTCGCGTCGTTTCTACTGGCGATCTCTCGCGCGGTCGGTGAAACGATGGCCGTGACCATTGCCGCCGGACAGAACCCGCGACTCACGTTCAATCCGTTTCGCAGCACGGAAACGATGACCGCGTACATTGTCAACGTCAGCCTGGGCGACACTCCCGCCGGGACGATTGAGTATTCAAGCCTCTACGCCGTCGCTGCCACGCTGTTCGCGATGACGCTCGCTACAAACATCCTCGCTCAGTTCATCCTGCGTCGCTACCGGGAGGTGTATCAATGAGCACCGCGCTTCCCGCCGGAAGCACGGACCTTCCGGCCGCCTGGAAAACGGCGCTGCCGACTCGCGTGCGCATCCGCAACGGTTTCGGACAAGCCTTCCGCTGGATTTGCGGCGGCTCGACGTGGTTCGGGTTGGTCGTGCTCGTCGTGCTGCTGATCGGTGTCAGCTACAAAGCCTGGGGTTGGCTCGATTGGCAATTCCTGACGAGTTTCGATTCGTTCCGGCCGAAAAACGCCGGCGTGCTGGCCGGCATCTGGGGCAGCCTGTGGCTGAGCGTGCTGACGGCGATGATCGCGGTTCCGATCGGTGTGGCCGCGGCGGTGTACCTCGAAGAATACTCGCGCGGCAACTGGCTGACGCGCATGATCCAACTCAACATCGCGAACCTCGCGGGAATTCCATCGATTGTGTACGGCATTCTCGGGCTGACCGTGTTCGTGCGCATGTTCGGCTTGTTCGAGAATCGGCCGCTGAACGTGATCGAACGGCTGGCCGCCGACGTCATCCGCCCGGTGGCCGATCTGCTGCACATTCCGCTGCCGCTGGGGAGCACGGTCCTCGCCGGAGCCTTGACGCTCAGTTTGCTGGTGCTGCCGGTGATCATCATCTCGACGCAGGAGGCCTTGCGGTCGATTCCCACTTCGATCCGGCACGCCTCGTACGCGCTGGGGGCGACGAAATGGCAGACGATCTGGCACCAAGTTCTCCCCGCCGCCGTGCCGGGAATCCTGACGGGTGTGATCCTCGCGCTGTCGCGAGCCGTCGGCGAAACTGCTCCGCTGGTGATCATCGGCGTGCCGACGTACCTCGCCGCCACGCCCGGCAACATCACGGGGTTTAAGGATTTTCTGGTCCTGCCCCAGCAGGTTGCGGGGGAGGATCCGACCTTGCCAACTGGCTTGTTCGCAGTGCCAATCTCGGATTTCACCGCGCTGCCGATGATCGTGTTCAACTGGGTGCGTCAGGCCAAACCGGAATTTCAAAACCTCGCGTCCGCGGGGATCGTCGTGTTGATGGGCTTGCTGTTGTTGATGAACTCGGTCGCGATCTTCATACGGCAGCATTTTCAGAAACGGATCCGTTGGTAGCGGCGCGAGCAGCCGACAGGGACGGAGGCGTCACATGACACGAGGGATCGCGGGAATCGTTCAACCAGTTCGTCAACCGCTGCGTGGGAGCAGACCGATGACTCTGCTAAAGTCGTATGCCGACATCGTTCACCATCCGAAGAGGCGCTCCATGTCCGATTCGGCCGAAATTCCAGTGCCGGTCGTCCCGAAAATCGAGACGCAGAATCTGTCGTTTTTCTACGGGCCGTCGCAGGCGCTGTTCAACATTTCGACGCGGATTCCCGAACGCAACGTGACGGCCCTCATCGGTCCGTCCGGCTGCGGAAAGAGCACGTTCCTTCGCACGCTCAACCGGATGAACGATCTGATCGAAGACCGGCGCATCACGGGGCAGGTGCTGGTCGATGGCGTGGACGTTTACGCCTCGCACATTGACGTCGTCGCGCTGCGCAAGCGGATCGGCATGGTGTTCCAGAAGTCCAACCCGTTTCCGAAGTCGGTTTACGAGAATATCGCGTACGGTCCACGGATCGCCGGGATGCGGAGCAAAGCGGAACTCGACAACCTTGTTGAACAATCTCTGAGCCGGGCCGCGCTCTGGGACGAAGTGAAGGACCGACTCAAGGATTCGGCGCTCAATCTGTCGGGCGGGCAGCAGCAGCGGTTGTGCATTGCCCGCGCACTGGCGACGAACCCGGATGTCGTCCTGATGGACGAACCGGCGTCCGCGCTCGACCCCGCTTCGACCGCTCGCATTGAAGACCTGATCTTCGAACTCAAGCAGAACTACACGATCGTGATCGTCACGCATAACATGCAGCAGGCGGCCCGCGTGAGCGACTGGACGGCGTTTTTTTATCAGGGGCATCTCGTCGAGTTCGGGCAGACGACCGAACTGTTCACGCGGCCCAAGGAAAAACAAACGGAAGACTACATCACAGGCCGGTTCGGCTAGCAGTGCTCCCTTTCGATCTCGAGAGAGAGAAGAAACCAGCCATATTTTTCGCGAGAAGCAAGTATGTCCATCCACCTCAGCCATGATATGGAGACCCTGCACAAACACATCCTCTCGATGTGCGCGCAGGTCGAAGAGATCATCCATCGAGCCGTGGATGAATTGGGAAAACCCGACGTGGAGTTGTACCGCGAACTGTCCGAGCGCGACGACGAGATCGATCGTTGGGACGTGCGGATCGAGGAAGAATGCCTCAAGATTCTGGCGCTGCATCAGCCGGTGGCGAACGATCTGCGGCGGGTCACGTCTGTCATCAAAATCAATTCGGAACTGGAGCGTGTGGCGGATTTGGGCGTGAACATCGCCGAACGGGCCGCCAGCCTCGTGAGCCTGCCGGAGCTGCCCGTCCCTGACAAGCTCAACGACATGGCGCACCAGTCGCTGAACATGCTGCACCTGAGCATCGACTCGTTCGTTCACCTGAACAGCCGCCTCGCCCGCGACGTGTGTTCTCAGGACGACATCGTGGACAACCTCAACCGCGAGATCATCGACGATCTGCTCGACACGATGAAACGATCGTCCGAACTGATCGAACCGGCCATGCACCTGTTCTCGGCCGCCCGGCACGTCGAGCGCGTGGCCGATCATGCCACGAACATCGCCGAGGAAGTCGTGTATCTCGTCGAAGGCGAAATCGTCCGGCATCGCGCCGAGTTTTGGAAACCGTAGCGCACGCGCGAAGGATCGTCCCGCATGGCCAAGCGACGGATTCTGGTGATCGAGGATGAACGGGCACTCCGTGAGGTGCTCGAATACAACCTCACGAAGGAGGGCTACGAAGTCCTCACGGCCAGCGACGGGCAGGATGGTCTCCGCCGCGCGCAGGCTCAGATTCCCGATCTCGTCGTGCTGGACTTGATGCTGCCGGTGATGGAAGGCTTGGAGGTCTGCCACCAGCTTCGCGGCAACTCGCGCACGAAAGACGTGCCGGTGCTCATGTTGACGGCCCGCAGCGAAGAGTTGGACGAGATCGTGGGCTTTCAGATGGGGGCCGACGACTACGTCACGAAACCGTTCAAAGTCAAACCGCTGATGCAACGGATCAAGGCCTTGTTGCGAAGGCATTGCGACGTCGAAGCGGGCGCGACGGACGTGGTCACATCACACGGGATCGAGATCGACCGCCTGCAGCACCGCGTGGTGATTGACGGCTCGGAAGTGAAATTCACTCCGACCGAGTTCAGGCTGCTGTGGGCGCTCCTGCGTCAGCCGGGGCGAGCCTTCAATCGTCAGGAACTCATGGACGCGGGTATGGGCGACGACGCACTCGTGCTCGAACGCACGGTCGACGTGCACATCAAATCGCTGCGGCAAAAGCTGGGTCAGCGCGGCGATCTGATTGAAACTGTGCGCGGTGTCGGCTACCGCCTGCGAGAGGACGAGCCGTAGTGCGAGTTACCTGGCGACGGATCGTTTCCAGCTTTCCAATGTGAGTTCGACTTCTCTCGACCAGAACTTGGCCGGTCGGGTTTTCTCCGGGTTCGCAGGATCGGCCACTTCGATCGAGATGATCTTCGGCCGCCGACCCGAAGCATCTTTTGCCGGCTCCTCCTCCTCGTCGGCCGCTTGAAACGGCCGCAAGATCTCCAACCGCACCTTGTCGCCGGGACGCCTCTTCAGATTCAGTTCAATCAACAGGTCCCAACCTTTTTTCCCACCGGCCTCGTCGGCAAGCGACTGACCGTCATACCGGGTGATGATGTCGCCGGCCATCAAGCCGGCGCGTTCGGCGGCGGATTCTTCCTGAACTTCGTAGATCGACGCGCCGCGGATGTGAGGCTGACCCTTCATGCCGAGCTTGCCTCCTCGGTACAGAATCGAAATGCCGGGCATCGATTCCTCCAGCCGGCGAATTGCCTCCAGCGACACGGGCGGGTTGTTCGCAAGGTAAATTGCACGGACATCGCCCAGCCGACGGATCAGCATCAGGCCCTCGTCACCGCCTTTCCAATCGGGCTCGATGATCACCCACTGCACGATTCCCACACCGTTCGGCATGTTGTTGGCGCGGAACACGGCGTTTTGCGGTCCGTCGTAGGTGACTTCACCGCCGAGCTGCTCGATCCGTTTCTTTGCCCGCTCTTGACGCACGGCCTCCTGACTTCCGAGGGACGCCAACGCGCGACGCGCCACCGGCCGGTTGGTCGATTCCGCGAGCTTTTCCAGCAGGTCTTCGGCGGCATTCGATGTTTCGTCGTCGCCGGTCAGGTACATGTCGTGCAGGATGGCAACTGCGCGCGACGCGACCTCGAGCTGCTCGCTGTCAATTCCCGCCGCCAGCGCCTTGACGCCTCGCGGTCCGGAGCGGACCAGCAGCCGCGACGCCTGCTCCCGGATCTCGAATTGATCGCTCGTCAGGTCGTGCACCGCGGCATCGATCTCGCGATCGGTCGGCTCGTTCGCCTTTGGCGACTGATCGGGATCAAGACTCAGGCCAGCGCGCGGGAGCGCGATGACTCCCGCGACCACGGCGATACCCAGGACCAGTTTTTTCAGATTCGACACCCGCATCACGCGACCTCCATACGCAGCGGCTTCCATTCGCCGACCACGTCCTTCGAATTCTAGCGTCGTCCGGCAAACTGCAAAATGGCGATTCTCTTCCGCAGCCCACATCGCCGTTGACAGCCGTCCCCGTCGACTTGCAGACTGCCTTGGTATCAAACTTCAAGCCCGACCGCCCCTCGCGGCGAAAATGCCTTGGGAACCGACATGCCGCCAGTTTTCAGAACTCGGATTTCGGGCGTGCTGATCGCGTCCGTTTTGAGTCAAGCGTCGCTCTCGATCAACACGCGTGGGCAGGACGCGCCGCCCGGACAGTCCAACTGGGTCGGCCGCCAGGTGATGATGCGGACCGCCGGCGTCAAGCTGCGGTTCCTTTAAGACGGGAAGCGGCAAGTAGCGGGAGTCGTCACGGATGCGGTCGTCCGCGTCGAACAGCTCGCAGGAGATTGGTTGTGGGTTCGGTCCGGGCCAACAAAAGGGCGGCTGCTGAGGCGCGAAGTTGTGTTGGCTGACGACTCGCTGCAGGTGTTCGATCCGGCGGTGGGGGAGACTTCTCAGGCGGCACACATCCGACACATGCGCGGCGTGGCTTTGACCCGCGCGGGGCGGCACGATCAGGCCCTCGACGATTTCACCGAGGCATTGCGAATTGAAGCCGGTTCCGCGTTGATCCGTGTCAGCCGCGGAAATGCGTGGTTCGCGAAGGGAGATCACGAGACCGTGCGATCGCGGACTTTTCGGAGGCGATCGAGCGCGACGGCAGGTTCGCGACGGCGTGGATGTATCGCGGCATCGTCCGGTCTGCCAAGGGCCATCACGACGCAGCGCTCCGCGACCTGGATGAGGCGATCCGGTTGGAGCCACATTATGCGCTGGCCTTCAACAGCCGTGGAACGGTCTGGCAGGCAAAAGGCGATTCCGCCCGTGCGTTGCAGGATTTTGACGAGGCGATCCGGTTGGACTCGCATCATCCGTGGGCGTTCAACAACCGGGGCAACCTGTGGTTCTCCAAACCAGACTTCGACAAGGCTGTCGCCGATTACACGTCAGCGATCACAGCCGACCCGCGATAAAAATCCTACCGTACCTCAATCGCGGAGCCGCATTGCAAGCGCAGGGGAAGTACGGTCAAGCTCTCGCGGATTACCAAGCTGCGATCCGGATCGACGCGCAACATGCCTTGGCGCACAACTCGCTGGCGTGGTTGCTTGCAACCTGCCCCGAAGCCAAGATCTGCGACGGTCGGCGTGCGGTTGAGATGGCGAAGCGGGCGCATGAACTCGCGGATGGCAAGCGAGTTGACTTTCTCGACACGCTCGCCGCTGCCCATGCCGCAGCCGGCGAGTTCGATCAAGCCCGAGCGTGGCAGGACAAGGCCGTCGAACTGGCGCCGGAATCGAAGAAAGCCGCCTACGTCGTACGTCTGAAACTGTACGAGTCGCGACAACCGTTTCGGGACGCACCGGCGAACTCTCCGTGATTACAGTTTTCGGTTCGTCACCTCAGCGACCGGCTGTTCGTGTTCGACGGTCGTAACACCCGACAGGAACTGGAAAACATCGTAACCGCAGAGATCGCGGAGGACGCGGAGGTGGGACAACCTTGTTTTTTTTCTCTGCGTCCTCAGCGAACTCGGCGGTTTCAAGTTTCGGATATCCTGTTCAAAGCCAAAGCAACGTCAGATCACTCCTAATCTGACAGTCGCCAAGCCGATCGGCTCCAACCAGTTCTGTCAGTTTGGCAGCAATCGCCCCCGGTTCGACATTCGGGTTTCTGCCACAACTCCATGTCTGGATGTAGTCTGCATCGTTTGGATTGCTCGGCACGCCGATTGCCAAGTCGCCCCCCACCTTCAATTGTTGGCAGCGAGGCCCTTGGTACGGCCTCTTGTTTCGTATCTCCACCGAGGCCATCTCGATTCCTAGCTGAGTGAGGAGAAGCTGTGGCGAAACTCATGGTGTTTGACGAAGAGGCTCGCAAGAGTCTGTTGGCGGGTGTGAGCAAGTTGTCCCGCGCTGTTGGAAGCACGCTCGGCCCACGAGGTCGCAACGCGGTGCTCGACAAAGGTTGGGGAGCACCCAAGGTCACGAAGGACGGCGTCACGGTCGCCGAAGATATCGACCTCGAAGACCCGTTCGAGAACATGGGGACACAACTGGTGAAGGAGGCGGCGTCAAAGACCAGCGACGTGGCCGGTGACGGAACCACCACCGCGACGATTCTCGGCGAAGCCATCTTCCGCGAAGGTTTGAAATACATTGCGTCCGGTGCCGACCCAATGTCGATGAGCCGGGGTGTTCAGAAGGCGGTTGCGGCGATTGTCGAGGAGCTCAAGAAGCTCGCGAAACCGGTCAACGCCAAAGATCGCAAGGCGACCGAAACCGTCGCCACCATCGCCGGCAACAACGATCCGGAGATCGGTGACATCCTTGCGGATGCACTTCAAAAAGTCGGGGCCGATGGTGTCATCACGGTCGAGGAAGGCCGTCAAATGGCGACCTCGGTCGACATCGTCGAAGGCATGCAGTTCGATCGCGGTTACCTGTCGCCGCACTTCGTTACCAATCAGGATTCGCAGGAGTGCGAACTCGAAAACTGTCGCATCCTGATTTACGAAGAAAAAATCAGCAGCGCGAAGACGCTCGTGCCGCTGCTCGAAAAGGTTTCGAAGGCCCGCGTGCCGCTGCTCATCATTGCGGAAGACCTCGAAGGCGAAGCGCTGGCCACGCTGGTGGTAAACAAGCTTCGCGGCATTCTGAACATCGCGGCGGTGAAGGCTCCGGGGTACGGTGACCGTCGCAAGGCGATGCTCGGCGACATTGCCGTGCTCACCGGCGGCAAGGCGATTTTCAAGGACCTCGGCGTCAAACTCGAAAACGTCAACCTCAGCGATCTGGGTGTGGCGAAGAAGATCAAGATCGACGCCGAGAACACCACCATCGTTCAAGGTGCCGGTTCGAAGGCGGAGATCAGCGGTCGCGTCGAACAAATCCGTCGCGAGATCACTGAAACCGAGAGCGAGTACGACCGCGAGAAGTTGCAGGAACGCCTCGCCAAACTCGCGGGCGGTGTGGCTCAGATTCACGTTGGAGCCGCGACCGAAACCGCGATGAAGGAGCGAAAGGACCTGATCGAAGACGCCCTCGCGGCCACTCGGGCGGCGATCGAAGAAGGAATCGTTCCAGGCGGCGGTGTAGCGCTGCTTCGCTGCGGTCCGGCACTTGAGAAGGTGGATGTCGACGGCGACGAAAAATACGGCGTGCAGCTCATCAAAAACGTGCTGGAGATTCCATTGCGGTTGATCGCCAACAACGCCGGCATGGACGGCTCGGTCGTGGCGAACAACGTCCGCAAGGAGAAGTCCAAGACCAACGGCTACGACGCCCTGAACGATCGCTACGGCGACATGTTTGATTTCGGAATTGTCGATCCGGCGAAGGTCACGCGCTCGGCGTTGCAGAACGCCGCCAGCGTCGCCTGCCTGCTGCTGACGACCGAATCCATCGTCGTCAATGAGCCAAAGAAGGAAGAGGAAGGTGACGGCCATCACGACCACGACCACGGCATGGGTGGAATGGGTGGCGGCATGGGCGGCATGGGCGGCATGGGCGGCATGGGTGGCATGGGTGGCATGGGCGGCATGATGTAATTCAACTCCGTAGGTCAGGCTTTCCAACCTGACGCCAGAGCAACACCTTGATTCTGTCAGGCTGGAAAGCCTGACCTACGAAAAACACAACTTCCCGATATCAGGAGAGATTCGCGATGCAACTGAAGCCCTTGGATGACCGCGTTGTCGTGGAACCGATGGACGCTCAAACCACAACCGCCGGCGGAATCGTGCTGCCGGACACGGCGAAGGAGAAGCCGCAGCGAGGCAAGGTCAAGGCCGTGGGGCCGGGCCGGTTGCTCGAAAACGGCGAGCGTTGCAAGGTCAGCCTGTCCATCGGCGACGAAGTGCTGTTCAGCAAGTACGGCGGCACGGACATCGAAGTGGACGGAAAAGAAGTGAAGATTCTGCGCGAGAGCGACATCCTCGCGAAGATTGCATGATTCATGGTGTGGGATGGCCGCCCTCGGCCCTCCTCGCTTTGCTCCGAGCATGGACGGCCGAGGGCGGCCATCCTACAGCACCGTCAGGCTGGAAAGCCTGACCTACCAGGGAGACCAGACACGTGGCTAAGCAACTTCTGTTTGACGATCGAGCACGGCTCAAGCTGCAACGCGGTGTGCGAACGCTGGCGGATGCGGTGGCGGTGACGATGGGGCCCACGGGCCGAAACGTCATCATCGACAAAAGTTTTGGCAACCCGGTCGTGACCAAGGACGGCGTGACCGTCAGCAAAGAAGTCGATCTGGAAGACCCGTTTGAGCACATGGGTGCCAAGTTGGTCAATGAGGTCGCTTCGAAGACGAGCGATGTCGCGGGCGACGGCACCACGACGGCCACCGTGCTCACGCGATCGATCTACGAAGAGGGTTTGCGAAGCATCAGCTTGGGCGCCAACCCGATGATCGTGCGTCGCGGAATTGAAAAGGCCGTGGAGGCCGCGATCGAACATTTCAAGTCGGCCTCCAAACCCGTTTCGGACAAGAGCGAGATCGCTCAAGTCGGCGCGATTTCGGCGAACAGTGACCACCTGATCGGCGACCTGATCGCCGACGCGATGGAGAAAGTCGGTCGCGACGGTGTCATCACTGTCGAGGAAGGCAAAGCCGCCACGACGACGCTCAAGCTCGCCGAGGGCATGCAGTTCGACAAGGGTTTCATTTCGCCGTACTTCGTCACAGATCCGGCCGAAATGAAAGCGGTGCTCGAAGACTGCTACATCTTGATCCACGAAAAAAAGATTTCGAGCCTGCGAGACCTCGTCCCGCTGCTCGAGAAGATTGCTCAGGCCGGCAAGCAGCTCCTGATTATCGCCGAGGATGTCGAAGGCGAGGCGCTGACGGCTCTGGTCGTGAACAAGCTTCGCGGCATCCTGCGAGTCTGTGCGGTGAAGGCACCGGGTTTCGGCGACCGCCGCAAGGCCATGCTCGGCGACATGGCTGTCCTGACCGGCGGCACGTTGCTGTCGGAAGACCTGGGCGTGAAGCTTGAGAACGTCGAATTGAGCCACCTCGGTCGCGCGAAGAAGGTCGAAGTCAACAAGGACACCTGCACGATCATCGAAGGAGGCGGGAAGTCGAGCGACATCCAAACCCGAGTCCAGCAGATTCGTACGCAGATTGAGAACACCGAAAGCGAGTACGACCGCGAGAAGTTCCAGGAACGCCTCGCCAAGCTGACCGGCGGAGTGGCCATCATTTCGGTGGGAGCCGCAACCGAAGCCGAGATGAAGCAGACCAAGGCCCGCATGGAAGACGCGCTGCATGCCACGCGAGCGGCGGTCGAGGAAGGAATTCTTCCGGGCGGAGGCGTCGCCTACCTGCGAGCCATCGAGGCGGTGCAGAATGTGAAAGCCAAGGGTGACGAAAAGATCGGTGTGGACATTGTCGCTCGGGCGCTGGAATCGCCGATCCGTCAGATCGCCGAAAACAGCGGCCTCGACGGTGCCGTGGTGGCGGACGAAGTGAAGCACAAGCCCACCAACACCGGCTACGACGCCCGCGGCGGCAAGTACTGCGATATGTTCAAGGAAGGAATCATCGATCCGACGAAGGTGGTACGGAGCGCGTTGCAGAACGCGGCCTCCATCGCCGGCCTGCTGCTGACCACCGAAGTCTTGGTCACCCGCACCGACGAAATCGGCGGCGGCGACAAGCCCAAGGTGGAAGGTAGCGTGCGGTAGCCGCCAGACATTGCCACCGTAAATGCGACTCGACGGGCCACCCATCGCGGTGGCCCGTTTGTTATGTAGAATTGGACACGGATCAGCCGTTCCGTTACAGATGCCCATGATGGCCACGCAGCGCGACTACTACGAAGTCCTCGGTGTGAAGAAGGACGCTTCCGCCGACGAGATCAAGAAGGCTTACAAAAAAGCCGCGTTGGCGAATCATCCCGATCGGAATCCGGGGGACTCTGCAGCCGAAGAACGATTCAAGGAGGCGGCCGAAGCGTTCGAGGTGCTGAGCGACGACGACAAGCGGGCGGCGTACGATCGGTATGGTCACGCGGGCGTGAAGGGACGCGGACACGCCGGCACCGGCTTTCACGATGTCGAGGAGATCTTCGGCACGTTTGGCGACTTGTTCGAAGGGTTGTTCGGAGGCGGATTCGGAGGCCGCCGCGGCCAGCGCGTTTCGTGTGGTGCGAACCTGCGATGCGAGATCCGGCTCACGCTGCGCGAGGCCGCGAAGGGCGTGTCGCGTGAAATCGAGATCGATCGGGCGGAGCTGTGCGCGAAGTGCGACGGATCGGGAGCCAAACCGGGTTCGAAGCCGGAGCGATGCAACTATTGCGGAGGGCGCGGTCAGGTCGTGCAGTCGCAGGGATTCTTCCGCTTGCAGACAACCTGTCCGGCATGTCGCGGCGAAGGAGCCATCGTCCGCGAGAAATGTCCCGCCTGCCGCGGTTCGGGCCGCGAGGTCAAACGGGCCAAGCTCGACGTCAAGGTTCCACCAGGCCTCGATAATGGCATGCAACTTTGCCTGCGCGGCAAAGGCGAACCTGGGCACCACGGCGGCCCGCGAGGCGACTTGTTCTGCGAGATTCGTGTTCAGAATGATCCGTTCTTCAAGCGTGATGGAGCAAACCTGGGCTGCGTTGTTCCCATCACGTTCACGCAGGCAGCGCTGGGGACCGATTTCGAAATACCGCTGCTGGAGGGTCGGCACAAGCTCGTCATTCCGCCGGGAACACAGCCGGGCGAGGTTTTCCGGCTGCGAGGCAGGGGAATGCCCGATCCGCACGGACGCGGGGTTGGCGATCTGCTTGTCGAAGTGCAGATTGAGGTGCCGCGAAAATTGACGGAACAGCAAGAGGAATTGCTCCGGCAATTGGCCGAAGTCGAGAACGCCAACGTCAGCCCACACCAAAAGTCGTTTTTTGAAATGCTCAAGGATTACTTTTCGCCCTCCGGTCCTCCGGAGAATGTCACGTGAGTTGAGACATGGAACCGACAGCAACACCCCCTGAGTCGCCGGTACAATCCGAATCGGGTTCAGCGAGCGTCGAGCAGCAACTTCAGGCGGCGCTCGTGGAGCGCGATTCCAATCGCGACCGCTGGCTCCGCGCACAGGCCGACCTCGATAACTTTCGAAAACGTGTGCAGCGCGAGGCGTCGGAAGAGCATCGGTACCGCGCGCTCTCTGTCGTGCGCGACATTTTGCCCGCGCTCGACAATCTCGAACGAGCTGTCGATGCGGCGAAGTCGTCGGACGATTTGCCCAAGCTCGTCCAGGGTGTCCAGTTGGTGATCAAGCAGGTTGAGGACATTCTGGCGCGACACTCCATGAAACCCATCCCGGCCGTCGGTCAGCCGTTTGATCCGCACCTGCACCAGGCGATTCAGCAGGTGCCGACAACCGACCACCCGCCGATGACGATTGTGACCGAGTGCCAGCGCGGCTACACATTGCACGACCGCGTGGTTCGGCCGAGCGTTGTGATCGTGGCCGCCGTGCCCGACGGCTTCGCGCCGGCGACTCCTCCCGCGCCCAACTCCGTTGATCCCGGTTCGCAGCCAGGCCCCAAATGATTTGCGAAAGCCATGCCGACCTACGAATACCACTGCACCGCCTGCCAACATCGATGGGATGAGTTCCAGCCGATCACGGCCAAGCCGTCGCGCAAGTGTCCGAACTGCCGAAAGGCGAAAGCCAAGCGACTGATCAGCGCGGGCGGTGGACTGCTCTTCAAAGGGTCGGGGTTTTATCTGACGGACTATCGCAGCCATGCGTACCAGAAGGCCGCCGAAGCCGACGCGAAGTCGGCGTCGGGAGGCGACTCCAAGACAGCATCCGATGCGAAGTCGGGCGGCGACTCGAAATCATCGACCAAGTCCTCAAAGTAACGCAGCGGCATGATCAAGCAGCTTACTTGCCCCGTTTGCCGAAAGCCATTGACGACCGAGCTGACATCGACGTCGCCAACCTTCCCGTTTTGCAGCGAACGCTGCCGACAAGTCGATCTCGTCCGCTGGTTCGAAGGACGTTACCAGGTTGTCGAGCAAATCAATCCGCGACTGGCGGCGACTGACGACGAGATCGGCGACGACGGATGACGACGCTCCAGTCGCTCCACGCTACGCATCGTCCTCGCCCTCGTCCACGAAGTCGGCTTCGACGTTTTCCGGCAGCGGCTGCATGCCCCGCATCTCAAACAGAAACCGGGACGGCGCGGAAGGACGCCGTTTGCCCCAGCGCATCCGCGTGGCAGCGCGGCTGAGGGTTAGAAAATCTTTGGCGCGGGTCACCCCCACGTAAGCCAGCCGGCGCTCCTCGTCGACCGATGAATCCGTGCTGTCGATCGATCGCTGATGCGGCAGCAGACCCTCTTCCATGCCGACCAGGTAGACACGCGGAAACTCCAGCCCCTTCGCGCTGTGCAGGGTCATCAACTTGATTCCATTCTGCGCCAGAAGCTCATCCTTTTCCGTCTGGTCATCGCGTCCGACGAGGGCGGATTGTTCGAGGAACTCCGTCAGCGAAGGCTTGTCCGCGTGCGATTCGTAGTTGCGCACGGCTTCGATCAATTCCTGCAGCATCGCCGTTCGAGCTTGCTGTTGGAGCGGTTCTTTGTACTGCCGTTCGATCTCGGTTTGGTAACCGACTTCGTCGATCAGCATCCGCAGCACCTCGCTCAGGTGCCGCGGAGTCTCGACGAACTTCGTGCGATAGCGTTCCAGGAGTTGCCGGAAATCTTCAAGCGAACGGGCCGCCGACCTGGGCACGTCGCCCGAGGCCACTGCGGCCGGCATGACTTCCCAAAGGCGTCTGCCTTCCGACACCGCTCGTGCCAGCAGCTTTTCCACGGTCGACGACCCGATCCCGCGCGCCGGGACATTGATGATCCGCAGCATCGAGATTTCATCCGTCGGCTGCATCACGACTTTCAAGTAGGCGAGGATGTCCTTGATCTCGCGGCGATCGAAGAATGACTGGCTGCCGAGAATAACGTACGGAAGCCGGCGCTTGCGAAGTTCAGTTTCGATCGGACGCGGCTGCTCATTGGTGCGGAAGAGAATTGCAAAGTCGCTCGGCTGGGCCTTGCCGGTCTGAATGAAATACGCCACCTCGCGCACAATCCGTTCGGCTTCGAGATTCTCGTCGGTGAAATCGACAAACCGCACCTCGTCGCGCGATGCCTTGTGAGCCACCAACCGCTTCGGGTGTCGGTCGCGGTTGTGCCGCACCAGTTCATTGGCCAGCCGCAGAATCTGGTCGGTGCAACGGTAGTTGTCCTCCAGCCGGATGACCTTGGTCCCGGGAAAAACCTTGGGAAAGCCGAGGATGTGCTTCACCTCGGCTCCGCGCCAGCCATAGATCGACTGATCGTCGTCGCCAACCACGCAGATGTTTTTGTGCGGGCGGACAAGGGCTTCGACGATGGCGAACTGCATGCCGTTCGTGTCCTGGTACTCGTCGATCTGCACGTGATCGAAGCGCTGCTGGTGGCGATCGAGCACGTGCGGGTGATCCTCGAAGAGTTGATGCGTGAGCAACAGGAGATCGTCGAAGTCGACGGCGGCCGACGATTTTAGAGTCGCCTGATAGCGTCGATAGGCCGACGCCGCCAGCAAATCGCGGTCTGTCTCGGCGGCATCGATTGCCTGAGCCGGCAGCACGCCGGCCATTTTCCAGCGACTGATGATCGCCAGCAGATCGCCCGGGCGCAGCGAGGTCTCAGGGACGCGAATGTCGCGCAGCGCGGAACGGGACGCCGATTCCTGGTCGCCTCGGTCGTAGATCGTGAAGTCGCGCGGATAACCGAGAGCCGTGATTTCCTGACGCAGCACGCGGACGCAGAACGCGTGAAACGTGGAGACCAGCGGTCGTGTTTTCAAATCGCGGCCGAGCAACGCCGCCGTCCGCTCCTGCATTTCGCGGGCGGCCTTGTTGGTGAATGTCACCGACAGAATCCGATCCGGTCGCGTGCGATGGCGGATGAGTTCGGCCATGCGATAGGTGATGACCCGTGTCTTCCCTGTGCCCGCACCGGCCAGGATCAACAGCGGCCCAGAGCGAGTTTGGACGGCGTCTCGCTGCGACGGATTGAGATCCGCGAGGTTCGCGGCCGATGCGCGTCCGGCTCGATCTCCGCGATGAGTTCTGCGTGAAGTTCCCGTTGCCAAACCACCCTCCGTGGTTGTGTGTTGTTCGTGGAACGAGCGTCTGACCAGCGTCTTTCGCCGGACAGGCAAGCGAGGACGCTTGCTCGACGCACGAACGGAACGAATTTCGTGACGCGCAAGTCGATGGTGCCTTTTACCATTGCTGATTTCGTTCGGCTACCGATAATGACGGACAACTTCAGTGAGAACGCAGAACGGAGGCAGATGATCTGATGAAGGGCGTGCTGGCACTGATCCTGGCAGGAGGAAAGGGATCGCGGCTCGATCCATTGACGCGTGACCGAGCCAAGCCCGCCGTGCCGTTTGGTGGGCTGTACCGGATCATTGACTTCACACTTTCGAACTGCATCAATAGCGGAATCCGGAAGATCCTGGTGCTCACGCAGTACAAGGCGGCCAGCCTCGACCGGCATATTAATCAGGGCTGGCGGTTTCTCTGCCGCGACCTGGATGAGTTCATCGATGTGCTGCCGCCGCAGCAGCGGATCGACGAGCAATGGTACAAGGGGACCGCCGACGCGGTGTACCAGAATATCTACAGCATCGAGCAGGCCAACCCGGAGTACATCGTCATCCTGGCTGGCGACCACATCTACAAGATGGACTATGCCGAGCTGATCCGGGACCACATCGAAGCTCACGCGGATGTAACGGTGCCGTGTATTCCGGTCCCGCTCAATGACGGCACGCAGTTTGGCGTCATGCAGATTGATGCGAACCACCGCGTTGTCGAGTTTCGCGAAAAGCCGCGAGATCCCAAACCGATGCCGGATGACCCTGCGCGGTGCCTCGCGTCGATGGGGATCTACGTCTTCAAGGCGTCATTCCTGTTCGAACAGCTCATTCGCGACGCTGGACTGAAGGAGCAGAGCAATCACGATTTCGGCAAGGACATCATCCCCTCGCTGATCGAATCGCACGTGGTGCGAGCGTACCCGTTCCGAGACAAGAACACCGGGAACAGCCTGTATTGGCGCGACGTCGGCACGTTGGACGCGTATTACGAAGCGAACATGGACCTCGTCCGCGTGAAGCCGGAGCTGAATCTCTATGACGAGACGTGGCTCATTCGCACGTTTCAGCCCAACCTGCCGCCTCCGAAATTTGTGTTCGCGGAAATGAGCGGGCCGACGCCGCGGGCGGGTCAGGCGCTCGACAGCATGGTCTGTTCCGGCTCAATTATCTCGGGCGGTCGGGTCCTGCGATCGATCGTGTCACCGAAAGTCCGCGTGAACAGTTGGGCACTGGTCGAGGATTCGATCCTGTTCGAAGCGGTCGAAATCGGTCGGCACGCCAGAATCCGTCGCGCCATCCTCGACAAAGGCGTGCAGATTCCGGAACACATGCAGATCGGATACGACGTCGATCTTGATCGGTCGCGCGAGTTTCTCGTGACCGACTCCGGAATCGTGGTCATCACCAAGGGGGATGGCGGCGATTTGATGCAGGCCGCCGCAACCTCCGGCACACCGGGATCGGGATAGGAAAACACCCGGAAGCAGCGGGTCCCAGGGGGGCTAGGGACGTCCACTACTTCCGGGGCGATTGGCTTCACGATACCGCGAAACGCGGTGCCGACGATTTTTCTCCGGGTTGGTTGCGTCGCCCTGGCGAGCGAAATAGTCTCTCTCCACCGCAACCGCAGAATTGAAGGCAGAAAGTGACTGCTGAAAAAGGCGCCGCCGGCGTCCATGCCGACGGGTGACCTTTTCGATCGCTGCACTTTCGGAACCGAGTTGCCAAAGGCTCCGTGGTGAGCAATCTCCACCGGTGGTTCAGCAAAGCGGGCGGGAAAATAAGGATTCACAAGAAGTGCGTCAAGCTGTTTTTTCCCGGTATGACTTCCCGTAATCTGGTTTTTGGATTTCACGCTGCCGAATCGCAGATTCTGCCGGAATGACGGGGTGCATCCCGATGACAAGTTCGGAGACGACGATCGTATCCGTCGAGAACACTCCAGTTTCACTGCCGGGAGTGGTCCCCCTGGCGCAGCAAGCCGTTGTTTCCGTGGTCGAGCAGGTGCGGTTGGCGCGCGATACTTTTCGTCTGCGTCTCGACTGTGCCGACATCGCGCGACGCGCGGTGCCGGGCCAGTTCTTCATGATCCGCTCGCCCGACCGCACCAATCCGTTGCTCGCCCGTCCATTCGCGCTGTACGACACGTTTCTGAATGACGCCGGCGACGTCGCCGGGATCGATGTCGTTTACCTCGTGGTCGGCAAAATGACCCGTTTGATGAGCACGTGGACCGCCGGTGACCGCGTCGAAATCTGGGGGCCGCTCGGTAACGGGTTTCCCGTGCCGACGGCCGAGCATCTGTTGCTGGTCGGCGGCGGGATTGGGCAGACTCCGTTTCTTGCCGTGGCTCGCGAAGCGCGGCGCCTGCGTTGCTATGGAGAACCGGTCCGCAGCGTCGCGGACGCGCCGCGCACGATCACGTTTTGCTACGGTGTGCGATCCGCAGCGTACCTGGCGGGAGTCGATGATTTTGCTTCGACGGGAATCGACATCCGGCTCGCGACGGACGACGGCACGCGAGGCCATCACGGGTTCGTGACCGATCTCGTGGCGACGGCATTGCAGTCATCCCATCGGCCGGATGCCATCTACTGCTGCGGCCCGGAACCGATGATGCACGCCGTGGCGAAACAGGCCGGGCAGCACAACGTCGCGTGTTGGTTGTCGCTCGAAACGCCGATGGCGTGCGGGTTCGGGGCCTGTTTCAGTTGCGTCACCCGCGTCAAGCAGGATGACGGCGAGTGGGATTACCGCCGCGTGTGCGTCGAAGGACCGATTTTTCCGGCCAGACAACTGGCCCTCGATTAGCTGCTGACGAAGGGACATCGCTTGCCTGATTCAACCGACTTGATCCTGGTCACTGGTGCCACGGGTTTCGTGGGGAGCCACGTCGTGGAGCGCTGCCACGAGCAGCAGATCCCTGTTCGCGCGATCGTTCGAACGGGGAGCGACGTGTCCTTGCTGAGCGAGTGGGGGATCGAATTGATCGAAGGGGACCTGACTGACGTCGCGGCGGTCGAGCGAGCAGTCCGAGGTGCGACCGTTCTCGTGCACTGCGCGGCCAAGGTCGGCGACTGGGGGCCGGTCGATCCGTATCGCGAGGTGAATGTTCGCAGCCTGGAGAAACTGCTGTTCGCTGCCGAGGCCACCGGCACGCTTCGTCGATTCGTGCACGTCAGCTCGCTCGGCGTCTACGAGGCTCGCGACCATCACGGAACGGATGAGACCGAGGAACCGAGCGCAAGCGGGATCGACGGCTACACACTCACCAAGATCGAAGCCGAGAACCTCGTGCGGCAGCACATTCGCGAACGCAACTTGCCGGCTGCGATACTTCGCCCGGGCTTTATCTACGGCCCCCGCGACCGCTCGGTGCTGCCCAGGCTGCTCGAACGGCTGCGACGCCGGCAGGTGAAGTTTTTCGGATCGGGCGAACAGTTGATGAACAACACGTTCGTCGGAAACCTGGTCGATACAGTCTTCGCTGCGATTGATCTGCCGCAGGCCATCGGTCAGGTGTACAACATCACCGATGGGCAACTCGTGAGCAAGCGCGATTTCATCGGCACCGTGGCACGTCTGGCGGGGTACGAAGTTCCCACGGCTTCGGTGCCGCTGGGCGTCGCCCGACTCCTGACCAGTTTGTCCGAATCGCTCTGGCGAATGCTGGGCAAGAAAGAAGCTCCGCTGTTGTCGAACGCCCGCTTCAAATTCCTCGGCCTGCATCTGGACTACTGCATCGACAAGGCGCGGCGCGAGTTGGCCTACGTCCCGCGCGTGTCGTTTGCAGACGGCATGCAGCAGACGATCGATTGGTTTCGACAGCAGCAACTCGTCTGACCGTGATCTCGGGTCGTCGCCATGCCTTCCGTCGTACCGTCCCGTCTGCGTCAACCTTGGTTGGTGGTTACAGGGTCACTGCTGCTCGTGGCGGCGTCAGGCTGGTGGTGGTTCGACGTGCGAGAGGCCGCTCGCCGGGAACGGTCGTCGCCACCATCCAGCGACACGGTGTTGGACGGAGCGATTCCCAAGCCATCGCCCGCGCCGCAGGGTTTTGTCGGCAGCGCGGTCTGCCGGGCCTGTCACGGCTCGATCGCGGACGCGTATTTGTCGCATCCGATGGCCAGGTCGATGCGAGACGTCCGCGATTCAGCTTCGCCCGAAGACTATTCGACGGCGACGTCGTTCTCTCCGGCGCCGAGTCGGGAGTACCGCGTCGAACGATCGACGGAGGGCGTTTTGCACCACGAGATCGCCCGCGATCCCGAAGGCGTGATTTACGACCAGGCGGTGCCCGTGCACTACGCGATCGGTTCGGGGCAACGTGGTTGCTCGTACGCAATTGATCGCGAGGGATGGCTGTTCATGTCGCCCATCTCCTGGTACACGCAAGGACGACGCTGGGACCTGTCACCGATGTACGCAGTGGATCGCCACCCGCGTTTCGAACGGCGGGTGACCTCGCGCTGCGTCGCGTGCCATGCGGGTCGTGTCGCACCCAGCGCAACTGGTGGCGACCGCTTCGACAGCCCGCCGTTCGCGGAATTGTCGATCGGTTGCGAGCGATGCCACGGGCCGGGTGCGGATCACGTGTTGAGGCACCGCAGCACGCAATCGGGCTCCGGTCCCGACCCGATTGTCAACCCGAGCCGACTCGACCCGGCACGGCGGGACAGCGTGTGCCATCAGTGCCATCTGCAAGGAGCCGACGCGGTCTTGCGGTTGGGCCGGACCGACTTCGATTTCCGCCCGGGCATGCACGTCGGCGAAATCTGGTCGGTGTTTCTGGACGCTTCGGAAATGCGGTCGGACGGGACGACCGTGGCCGTCAGCCAGGTCGAGCAGATGTTGTCGAGCCGATGCGCACTCGACAGCGGCGGGCGACTGGGATGCATTTCGTGCCACGATCCACATCGCGTACCCAACGAGTCGCAACGAGTCGAGTTTTATCGCACGCGTTGTTTGACGTGTCATGCCGCAGCCGATTGCCGCGAGGCCGAGGCGACTCGCTCGGATGCCGACGGCGATTCATGCATTGCGTGTCACATGCCGCGATTGGCGGCGACCGATGTGCCGCACACCTCGCAGACGGACCACCGTATCGTGCGGAAACCGGGTACGAAATCCGCTCGCGCTTCGACGGGTCGCTCGCTCGACTGGCAACTGTTTGAGCCGGATGAAGCCGGGCTGACGAAGATCGAGGAGCAACGGGCTCGCGGCATCCTGCTGGCACGGCAGGCCGAGCGAAGCCAAAGCCCCGTCACAGCCGCCGCCGCCATCGAGAAGTTACGGAGCATGCAAGGATCAGCACGAGACGACGTGGAGCTGCTGGACGCCCTCGCGATTGCGGAGTTCATCACGGGAGACCGCATCGCGGCGATCCGGCATTGGCGGGACATTCTGCGCGTCGATCGATCGAACGGAACGGCACTGCAGTCGCTGGGACTGGCGTCATTTCAGACCGGCGACCTGTCCGCCGCGGAGCGCTACCTGTCGGAGCTGACACACACCAACCCGTGGTCTGCCGGTCACATTTCAAATCTGGCACAGGTCCACGCGGCACAGAGGCGGTGGGACCAAGCCATTTCCGCGGCGATTCGCGGTTTGGAGCTTGATCCCTCTCGTCCTGCGGCATACGACTGGCTCGCCGGTGCATTCGAGCAGAGTGACCAGCACCGCAAAGCTCGAAAATACCGCGAATTGGCTCGGCGGCTGCGGGCCATCGAACCGCCGCTGAAATCACGGCCGAAATGATGGTTGGCGCCAATCGGACACAAGGTGTCAGGGCTTGGGCTCGCCTCCGGCGTCCGGCGGCATGGGGCGCCCCGATTTCTTCATCATCTCCAGACTCATCTCCTTGCTCTTTTCCATTTGCTTCTTCACCTCCTCCTGATCGGGCTGGGGAGTCGTTGTGGCCGTTCCGAGCTCTTTGGCACTGGAACCGCAGCCGAGCGAGACGATCGCCAGCAATGCGGTGAGGCAAACGGTACGGATGCAGCAAGACATGTGGATGCTCCTTAAATCGGTGATGAAAATGGGGTTGGAGTAAACAGAATCTGCCGACATCCCTCAGGCGAGTGTCAGCGGGCACTTGTTTTGTTGGCCGGCCGCGCGTGCGGCTCGAGGCCGCGAATCACCTCCGACCACGCGTTCACTTCCAGCTCGCAGGAAAGCTGTCGGTAAAACTCACGGACTTTTTGCAGTCTGGTCGCATTCGTCAAATCTCCCAACGCCTGTCGAATCTCACCCTGCGTGGTGCGCTCCATGAGTCGCTCAATCAAACGTGCCGACGTGCGGAGCGTTTCCGCTTCCTGCGATCTCCCGATCCGCGCCAGACATTGGGCCATTCGGAACTGCAATCGCCAGTCGGCGGTGCCCGGCCATCGAGCGATGGCTTCGGCGTAAGACTCCAACGCCAGCGCGAAATCCTGCCACACTTCGTCGAGGATAATAGCCTGCCATTTCTTGAATTCATAGCCAGCCCGCGGCTCCGGCCAACGTTCGAAAGCCGCCTCGGCCCGTTCGTGCTCACCCAGTTCGATGAGGATCGCGACGAAAGTCGCGACGAAGAATGGCTCGGTGTACGGTCGGTCCAGCTTTGGCTCACCCTCCGACAGAAGCTGCAAAGCGAATCTGGGATCGCCTTCGATGTGAAACCACTTGGCCAACGCGGCCAGCGCCACGGCGGACTGCGGATCGACATCGCGAAAATACTGCAGTCGCTTGAACTCGCTGCGGACCGACGGTAGTTCTTGTTCGCCAAGGAATCCCATCAAACGATCGAGTTCGGGATTGGCATACGCAGGGAAAAACTGGCTCATGTACCACTCGCGAAGCCGCTCCGCACGCTGTGATTGCGGCGTGGCGTCGAACGAATTCCAAAACATGTCGTCGGACCAGTCGGATCGGCCGGTGAGGTCGTATAGCTTCCAGAGCAGGTAGGCGGCCTCACCCGATCGAGGATCGAGCGCCCTCGCCGCCCGCAGCCGATCCTCCGCCGCTCGCGGTTGGTGCATGACAAACAGTTGTAATCGCGCTTCCTGAATCCGGGCACGGGAACCCATCGGCGACGCATCGGGGATGCGATCGAGCTGGCTAAGCGCGGCATCGGCCGCCGCCTGTCGAGACAGGTTCGCCTCGTCCTTTAAAAAAGCTTCGGCCAGCAGCAGCCGCGCCTTCGCGTCGGAAGGGTTCAGAGTGAGGAACCGGGCAACATGCTCGCGGGCCACCGACCACCGGCCTCGTGCGACCGCACGTTCCGCTTGCGACCATTGGTAATTGGAATACACGGATCGTCCGAGCCACACTGCGGCAAGCAGCGCGGGGAGAAGCCAGCCGATTCGGATGGCAACGGACTTCCGGGCCAATCGTGCAGGCATGGGTTGCGAGGATTCAGTTCAGTGGTGTGAAAGGTTGCGGCGCGCTGCCCTCCAAGACTTGCCAGTACCGATCCGCTGCGAGTTGCAGTCGATCGACGCGTCCGCTGGGCCAATGGATTTCAATTGGAACGGTCGTGGAATGCCCCGGCAACCCCACGAGGATACCCGGGTCGTGCGTGGCGAGGTAACTTCCTCCGGCGACGATTGGAACCACCTGCCGATGTTCGTCGACCATCACAATGACGCGGCCGCCCACGGGTGGAATCCGATCCGGCGTCGACAGTCGCAACCCCAGAAAGTGCCGCTGGGTTGCCGTGTCGTTCCGCAGCAAGGCCAACGGCCGGTGCAAGTGCGACACGGCCAGATCGAGGTCGCCGTCCGCATCGAAGTCCGCCGCTGCAACACATCGGCCAAGCAACATCTCCTGAAAATACGATCCTGCGTGCGATGAAATATCGTCGAATCGTCCCGAACCATCGTTGCGGAGCAACTGAGGCCGCATTTCCCATGGCTTTTGGAGCGGGCCCAGGACGTGACCATTGGCGACGAACAGGTCCAGCCAGCCATCGCGATCATAGTCAAACGCCACAGTGCCGAACCCATTGAACTCGTAGCTGGTCGCCGCGACTCGCGTGCGGCGACTGTCGTCCACGAAAATCAGTTGGCCGAGGTTGCGGTACAGCGTGTTCTTGTGCCCGAAGAAATGTGTCAGGTAAAAATCTGGCCGACCATCGTTGTCGAAGTCGGCGCAGGCAATGCCCATGCTCGCCTCGTTACGCCCATCGTCGGACACGGCACATCCGGCATTGACTGCGATCTCCGCGTACAGCGAGTCCATCCGCGAGTGAGCGCCGATTCGTGAACGCGTGAACAGAAAATTCGGACACATGTCGTTGGCCACGTAGACCTCCGGTTGCAAATCGTCGTCAAGATCGACGACGGCGACCGCCAGTCCTTTTCCGTTGTCGGCCGTCATTCCCAGCCGATCCAGCGATTGCGAAAAGCATCCATCGCCAAGATTTTCAAACAGGCAGTCCGGAGTGGCCTTGTAATCGCCTGGTCCACAGTAACCCGGTTTGTCGCCAAAGTAGCACACGAGCGCATTGTCTTTCGTGACATCCATGTAATTGACAACGTAAACGTCCAGGTCATGATCACCGTCCACGTCAAACCAGACAGCGCTACTGCCCCACGCGCGGTTATCGATGCCGCTGGAATTCGTTACATCGGTGAAAGTGCCGTCTCCGTTGTTGCGCAGCAATCCATCCGGACCGTAGCAAGCGAGGTAGATGTCTGCGAACCCGTCCGCATCGAAATCGCCGATGGCACATCCCTGACCGAACCCGATGCGTGCGGCATTGGCGAACACGGTGACGTCTTCAAACCGGCCTCCCTGGCCTCGAAACAAATGCGGAGCGTGTGCCGGGCCGTCGGTTTCGGTCCCAAGCAAACGGCAACCGTTCATGACGTACAGGTCGAGTCGTCCATCCACGTCGAAATCGAGCCACCCAATACCGCCTCCCATGACCTCGGGCAGGAAGAATCGCCCTGGCACTTCGTCGTTGAAGTAATCGACGGCGATCCCCATCTCCGGAGCGACATCGCGGAACCGAGGGACGATGCTCAATGCGACGGACTTCGCGGCGGCCCGCGGATTATCACTCACTCCGGACGGCCTCGGCGACGAAACGGACGCGTGCGATGCTTTGGCTTCATTCGGATTGGGCGACGCGAGGCGTGTCGGGACCGCACCTGAAGACGGTTCGCGTTCGTTGTTGCATCCCAAGGCTAGCGACAACGACAAGCAAAAGAAAACCCTCCCGAGTGGGACAAACCGACTCAGGAGGGCGGGAACCGCGATGTGGTGACTCACAAAGGTGCAAACCAATTAGTAGTTGGCAATCGTCTCGTTTCCATTTCGGGTGCCAAGCCCCCACCAGATGACCTTGTTGACGTTGTCGTTGACGAACCTCGTTGCACCATCGGCCAACAGCAAGTGCACGCCGCCGGTGTGCATGCTCGACGCACTCATCAAATTGGAGCCGCCCCAGTCGTCGGAATACGAGTGGCATGACTTTTCGTTCGGCAACATCGTGTGGTTGTAGGCAGACCCGACTCCCATGAACGACCAAGCCCAAGCTCGACCGCGCATGTCATTTCGACCGCTCAAGCCGGTTTGGCTGAGGCAGTTTGTGCGCATCGCGTCGACGTTATTTCCTCCTGCCCAAGTGTAGACTTGTGAGCGGATTGAGGCCGGATCCGGCGCACCCTTCCCGTCTTGCAGCACGAACTCGGAGTAGGCGGCGGTGTTGCTGGTGCCATCGGACACCTTCGCCAAGCTGATCCGCTTGTCCGAATTCACCCACCCGTCGGCATCGGGTGCTCCCTTGACGAATGACGCGACGCCGTTGTGATTCCCGTTGTCAGCCAGCGGCTGACTGCCGGTCGGCGGACCGTTATGGCTCGTTCCATGATTGATCGCGTACGTGAAGTTGGATTGTCCACCGAAAAGCTCCAACGTCTGAGACGGGCAGTTGAACACGGGAAACCGCTTGCTGTGCACAGCAAGGTTGTCGTTGCCGTTCCATCCGCCGGAATCCCACGGCCGCACGTTATGATTCGTTTGTTCGAATTCACGAGTCCGATCGACATAGGGCAACAGGAACACCTTGTCGGACCAAGCACCGCGAAAATTGCCCGCATTGTCCCAAGCGATGCTCATGGGAAACTGACCGAAATTGTCGTGGTAATTGTGCATCGCGAGACCAATCTGTTTCAGATTGTTCTTGCACTGCGTGCGACGGGCCGCCTCGCGGGCCTGCTGCACGGCCGGGAGTAAAAGCGCAATCAAGATGGCGATGATGGCGATCACCACCAGAAGCTCGATGAGCGTGAACCCACTCCGGCGAATTAGTCTGTTGACCAATGCCATGTCCGTTGCTCCTTTCCAAAGAATCGAAGGAACCAAAATGAGGCCCGGAAACCGATAATAGCATCCGAAAAATGCTCCGCCCGAAACGAACGTTTCGACGACGACAGCGAAAACTTCCCGCAAGATCAGGCAACATTAGACCGTCTCAAGGCAATTTCTGTCAACCGATTCCGGGCAGATAATCAAACGCAACATCACCTTGGGTTTGGTTTCGGCTGGCGGCCGCGTTGAGTCGCGAACTTACTCCGGAGAATCCAGTTTGATCACGAAATGGTTCCGCTCCGGAGTCGATGTTACCTCGATCGTCAAAGGTGTCGTTTCCGGTTGTGTGTATTTTTCAGGAATTAGGGATTTGGGTGGGAAACTGTTATCCATGAGGTAAACCATCACCTTGTGCCGGCCCACAAACGCGCCGGAGGCATCTTCGGTGTTGAGTTCGAAGCGGCCGTCTTCCCCCAGGGGGCCCAACGCCGTACCACGCGCACCATCGAGAAACTTCGTCCTCACGAAGCCGCCCGACACCGGCTTGCCACCCATTTCCACCTGACCGGTGACCGCGACCAGACGGGGGCGAAACCACTGTTTCAGAGCGTCCTCCCACCCCGATGGGACTCCAACCACAATCACGATCACCAGGACGATTGGCATCGCCAGCAGTCCGATGACGCGCCCCAGACGAAACGTCGATTGCGAGGGAGCAGTCGCATCTGGCTGGCTGCTGGAAGTTGGAACGGGTTCCCCGATTGGATCGTTGCTCATGGGCTTGCAGATTCGATATCAGTTTGAGACTGGGCTTCGTTGTGCGCGTTAACGATGATCGCCGAGCCCCCTGTTGTCAATGGTTCAATCACGATGTACGAGCCGCCCGGCTCCAATCCTTGCAAGTCGGATTCCGCGAGCCCCGGCCAGGAAACGCGAGCTCGAATGAGAGTCGATCCGATAACCGCCACCAGGCATCGCGAGTCATTCGCAGAAAGGTAGCTGCCGCCACCCTTGATGGCACTGACCAGTTGCGCGTCTCCCGCTGTCATGGTCACCTTCGCACCGATCGCATCACGGTTTCCGCGAGTGCCAACCAATCGCAATGCAAGGGTCAGCGGTTGACGCCGCGGGTCTGAAATCCGTTCGTTTCGTAACAGTGCCGGCGCTGCGTCCTGGTGCCCGATCACGATGTCCTGGTCGCCATCGTTGTCGAGATCAACAACTGCCAATGCCCGGCCAACGTGACGTCCGGCGAAATAGTCGCCGATGTCGCACTCCAACATTTCAAAGCGGCCATTCCGATTTCGCCACACCAGCGGCGGCTGGGCGTACGGCGAATCCCGTCCCATCTCGTACAGGTTTTCGTCCGTGTGGCCGTTGGTCACGATCGCGTCCAACCAGCCATCCAGGTCCAGATCAACAAACGCCGTTCCCCAACCCACCCACGGCAGACTGCCGGCAGCCAGGCCTCTGGAGATGGCAAGTTCCATAAAGGCTCCGCGCCCCATGTTTTCGTAGAACGCGTTGTACTCTCCTTCGTAGTTCGTGACGAACAGGTCCAGCCGCCCGTCTCGATTCACGTCGGCCACATCGACTCCCATGCTCGCCTGACTGCGTCCCAGATGATCGTATGCGGCACCCGACAATTCCGATTCGTCCGAAAAGCGGCCGCCTCCCTGATTGATGAACAGCGAGTTCGCGTTCAAGTCGTTGCCGACGTAGAGATCGATCCGTCCATCGTCATTCAGATCCGCTGCGATGACGCCCTGAGCCCGACCCGAGCGCACCGCGATGCCCGACTCCGCCGACGCATCGCGAAACGTGCCGTCTCCCTCGTTGTGCAGGAGCAGACTGTCTTCCGGAGGGACCATATTCGGCGTGCAGAAGATCCGCACGCCCTTGGCGCGGTTGCCGCAGAACTGATTGGTTTCCAACGTCCACCTGGCATAGTTGCAAACGTAAACGTCCAGCAGTCCGTCGTCGTCGTAATCCAGAAAGGCCGCGCTGGTCCCCCACCGCGGATCGCCGATCCCCGCGGCATTCGGCAGCGTTTCAAACGTGCCGTCGCCGCGATTGTGGTACAGCACATCCGGGCCGTAACAGTTGACATACACGTCGGGAAAGCCATCCGAGTCGAAGTCGCCGACGGCCAGACCGGCGCTGTAGCCGTTGTGACCGAGGCCGCTCGCCTCCGTCACATCGCCAAATTGCCATTCCCCCAGGTTGCGAAACAATCGATTGATCGGGTCCGTTCGCGACGAGTCGAGCGGGAAGTGCGTTCCGGTGGCGAAGTACAGGTCGCACCAACCGTCCAGGTCGTAGTCGAGGGCGGCGATCCCGCTGCCGTTCGCCGCGGGAAACGGCTTCTCGTCCGAGGAGCCGCTGACGTGAACAAAGTCCACGCCGGTGTCCCGCATCCAGGCGAATCGTATCGGACAGTCCCCCGCGGACTTCGTGCGGTTGCCCGAAAGAGTCGGACGCCGATCCGGCACAGCAGATGCCTCGCCCGGCGATGTTGCACGATTGCGCCAACGCCAGGCTGCCGCGCCCCCCGCGAGCAGTGAAAACACAACGGCGATGATCAACAGCACACGCATGATTCAAAACAATTTGACCGGCAGTTTCTCCAACGCGGGAAGTTCGCCGCGACGCTGGACCGCCACCGCGAGTTCCTGCACGAATGATTCCTGCGGCGCTTCGCGGAGCACGTCCTCGGTCAGGGCCTCCGCTTCGATCCAGTTGCCCTGCTCAGCAAATCGATAGGCTCGCATGACGCGCGCCCAAAAAGATTGCGGCGACTCTCGAAGCAACTGGTCGGCCGTGGCGGAGATTTTTTCGCGCCGCCGCCGCGCGGTCGTGCGCTCCTGCCACCGCGCCGCCTGCTCCGACTCGCCCAACTGCGAATAGATCCGCTGCAACAAGTACATCGTACTGCTCGGTAGATCGGACTCCGACGACAGGGACCGCAGCCAGTCCAGCGCCTGCCGGGCGTCTCCTTGTGCCAACGCCAGACCAGCCAGGGCCTCACGCGAACGGCGGTTGGTCGAGTCCAATTCCAGAGTTCGCTTCCAGGCGGCAACCGATTCGTCGCGCTGGCCGGTCAAACCGTAAGCCTCACCCAGTCGCGACCACGCTTCGGCGGAATCCTGCAATTCCACGCTGCGTTTCAGGTGCGGGATCGCGTCCTGCGGGCGACCGTGGTCGATCAGCACACCGCCGTAGCCCATCAAGAATTCTGCCGCGGGAATCTGCAAGCCGTTGGCGTCGGGTGTCAATTCCAGCACGCGACCCCAGGCGTCGACTGCCGATTTTCGGTTCCCGAGGTCGTGATGCAGCGTGCCGATCTGCACGAAGGCCCGAGCCTCTTGGCCGGGAATTCCAGCCAGTTCGTTGGCGCTTCTCAGCGCGTCGTCGAACCGACCTACGAATGCTCGGCAGGCGGTGATCTCGTGCAAGACGTCCGGATCGCGCGGGAGTCGCTTTTCCAGTTGTTCGAGGATCGGTAACGCAGCCGACCAGCTCTGCCGATGCAGCAGTGCCTGCGCCAGCGCGTGAAGTTCTTCGTTGTTTGCGGCTCCTACACGACTGAATACCGAAATCGCCTCATCCCACCGTCCGAGCGCCACCAGCGCCCGGCCTTTGATTCCCAGCGCCCGTTCATCCACGGAATTCGAGGTGAGGGAGGCGTTGACCAGCCGCAGCGCTTCGCGCGCGTCGCCGCGAATCAGCGCCGCCTCCGCCAGCCGCAACGGCCGCTCCTGCCACCAAACAACTCCGCCGATGCCTCCCAGCGTCAACGCCGAAATGATCGCTATCGCGACGGACAGTTTTTGCCGTCGCCGGAGTGTCGGCCGCGGGGCTGCCTCGGTCGTGGAAACGCTGGGACTGGCGGACACGGATTGGATTCCAAGCTGGACCTCGGGCGGATCACATTCCGCCTCGCCGGGTTCAGCGTACCGTATCGCACTCCCGAGTCGAGTGGAACCACAAACCGCTTCGTCGGGCGGATTGGTTGAGATGCCAGCCGGACGCCGCGTACACTGTCGGCCGATTCGCGATTTGTTCTCGAAGGCCACCGGAGGCGTCATCCTCATGAAACTCGGTCTGATCAATTCGGCCTGGGCCCAGGCCGGTCGTGACACCACGTGGGGCATCCGCCAGACGAAAGAACTCGGATTCGATTCGATCGACATTTTCACCGATCCGCTGGACATCGACGTTCGCGAACGATGCCTTATCAAACGCGAGTGCGATCGCCTCGGCCTGCCGATTGTGTCGATCGCCTGCGTGGCTGTCGGGCTTGTCGATTTCAACCCGTCGGTCCAGCGATTCAGCATCGACCGCGTCAAGGCGTACCTCGACCTGGCCCACGAATACGAAGCTGACAACGTGCTGCTTGTGCTGGGCGAGTACATTTGGAACCAGGAGGTGATCCCACCCGCCGATCAATGGGCCATGGGCGTGAAGAACTGTCGCATGCTGGCCGAACACGCAGAGAAAGTCGGCGTGAGAATTGCGCTCGAACTCGAGCCGTTCGCGCTCTCGCTGCTGAACAACGTGGACACGATGGTGCGATTCATCGATGACGTGAATCACCCGGCTCTGCGAGCGAACATCGACGTGTCGCACCTGTGCCTGTCGAAAGTTCGGCCCGATGAACTCCGCCGCCTGAAGGGCAAAGCGATCCACGTCCACATCTCCGACTGCGACGGCAAGAAGCACGGCGATCTGCCTCCGGGCCGCGGTGTCGTGGATTTCCTGCCGTATCTCCGCGAGATAAAGAACCTCGACATTGCCGGTGCGGTGTCGATCGAACTCGAGTACTCGCCGGAGCCAGCAAAGATCGAAGCCTGGGTCGCCGAGGCGTATCGCGAGACGGACAAGCTGATGCAGCAGGTCGGGCTGCGTGGCTGACTTCGCACCGCGATCGCTGTGTTCTCTCGAATTTGCCACCTGCGCTGAATATCATGCGAAGCAGCCCGCGCGATCGCGGGAGTACTCCCGATTTTGAAGCGGGGACAAAACAGGTGGCACAGGCGACGCTGCTGGTCATTCAGGGGATCGAGCAAGGGACGCGGTTCGAGATCGACGATCAGAACGTCGGGATCGGTCGGGGCGTCCACAACGCGGTCCGCCTCCACGACACGGAGGTCTCGCGCACCCACGCGACGATCTCGGTCGACAACGACGGCTTCGTGCTGACTGACCGCAACAGCTCAAACGGCACGTTTGTGAACGGCCAGCACGTCCGCTCGGTGCGCCTGCGCGATGGCGATCAGATCCAGACGGGGCGGACGATCCTGCTGTTCTCGCAGGCGGCTGCCGAGGAAGCGTCGTCGCTGGCGGTGCACAGGATTGACTTGCTTTCGCGATCCGACCCCGGCGACCGCTTCGCGATCGTGGGGCAGGCCGAGCAACACGAAAGCCACACGTTTCTGGCACCAGCCGCGGGTGAGGCCGCGGCACGCACCCGCCCGTCATCCGCGCTGACCGACCTCCAGGTTTTGTATCGCATCACCGAAGAGGTCGCCCGGCCGTCCACGTCGCTCGACCAGTTGCTGGGCCGCATTCTCAACATCACCATCGACGTGACGCGCACCGATCGCGGCTGCATCCTGCTGAGAAACCCCTCGACGGGCGAGCTTTCGGTGCAGGTGTTCGCGAACCGTCACGGTTCGGACACGATCAGTCCGATGCCGGTGTCGCGGAGCATTGTCGATTACGTGTTGCAAAACGGCCAGGGCGTGCGAACCTCCGACGCCCGGCACGACGCGCGATTCGCGCCCGGCCAAAGCATTCTGCAGGCGGGCATTCGCGAGGCGATCTGTGTGCCCATGCAGGGCCGGCACGAGCTGCTGGGTGTGATCTACATTGACATCACCACGCCGCCGGAGCAGGTTGTGATCGAGGGCGGTCCAACCAACAAACTCAACGAGGATCTGCTGCGGCTGGTCGTCGCCATTGGACGTCAGGCGGCGCTGGTGGTTGAACACAATCGCTACCAGCAGGCCCTGGTCAAGGCTGAGCGATTCGCCGCGATCGGGCAGACGATCACGACACTCAGCCACCACATCAAAAACATCCTGCAGGGCGTGCGCGGCGGCAGTTACCTGATCGACATGGGGCTGACCGGACACAACGAAGAACTCGTCCGCAAGGGCTGGGGCATTGTCGAAAAAAACCAGGACAAGGTTTACAACCTCGTGCTGGACATGCTGACATTCAGCAAGGAGCGCCAGCCGACGCTGCAGCGAGCCGATCTCAACGCCACCGTGGCGGAAGTGTGCGAGCTGATGCAGGCTCGGGCCGCCGAGTGCGGCGTGAAAATCGAATGGCAGCCCGATCCTCAAATGCCGGCGACGATGTTTGACCCGGAAGGCATTCACCGCGCTGTGCTGAACATCGTGACGAACGCGATCGACGCCGTGGAAGGCTCGCCCGGTGGAGCCGTTCACGTCCGGACCGGCCACGACGCCGAGGTCCGATCCGTCTTCGTCGTGGTGGCGGACAATGGTCCCGGAATTCCCGCCGCGCAGATTCCGCTGCTGTTCCACCTCTTCGAATCGACCAAAGGTGCCCGTGGAACCGGCATCGGGTTGTCGGTCAGTCAGAAGATTCTCCGCGAGCACGGCGGCGGTATCGCCGTGCAGAACACGGAAGGTCAGGGAGCGCAGTTCACGCTCGAATGGTCCATCATCGAGGAAGAGCCGCGGCCGGAAAGCGACGAAGTCCCAAACTCGCGCACGATGGTGCCATCATGATCCGGCGTTTCGGTGCCGCGGGGGGAGAGAGGTGATGATGAGCGAGCGCGCTTGGGCGTTGATTCACTTCGCAAGCACGCGCTGAATCCGCTCGAGAATCTCCGCCGGCTCGGCCATGCGGCCCGCGCCGACCTGCCGGCAACTCAGCCAGCCCTCACCCGGTGGGATGATTTCGATTCCGTCCGCCTGGAGCTGCGCAACATTTCGCCGCACCGTGGGCTTGTCCCACATTTCACAATTCATCGCCGGCGCCACCAGCACCGGGCCGGTGAATGACAACGCGAGCGTGGTGAGCAGGTCGTCGGCCAGGCCGTGTGCGAGCCTGGCGAGGCAGTTCGCCGTGGCCGGCGCGATCACGAACGCGTTGGCTCGCTGTGCCAGCCCGATATGCTCACCGAAGAAGTGTTCGACCGGCGCAAACATGCCGCGCGGGACCGGCCGACCGGTGAGGGCCTCGAATGTGGTCGGACCGACGAAGCGACGTGCCGACCGAGTCATCACGACCGAGACTCCGGCACCCGCCTGCACGAGCTTGCTGGCCAGATCGGCCACCTTGTACGCGGCAATTCCGCCGGTGACGCCGAGCAACACCTCGCGCCCCTTCAGCGGTTGAGCAACGGCCACCTCGCGTTTGCGGGTCACGGATCATTCTCACGCGTCATTCGAGGTCCGCCAGCGTCGGGCCGGCGTCGATCTTGTCCGATTCGTCTCCCTTGGGCACCGCCACTTTCCCGGTGGCATCGAGGTAGATCTTGTCCTGCAGAATCTCCGCGATCACCACATCCATCGGATTCTTGGTGGGCAATTCCACGAGCGGTCGGGCGCCACGGTTGAGCGCGACCAGCCGCTTCTGGATCAGCGTCGACAGTTTGAACCGCCCGCCCACCTTGTTCACAATCGCCTCTTCTTTCAGTTCCTCATGCATGCGATTTCGTCTCCCATTGTTGAATGATTCGAGTGATGTCTTTCACCGCTCTGTCCAGGTCATCGTTCGTCACCTGGAATTTGTAGCGGGGAGCAAACTGCAATTCCTTCCGGGCGGTTTCGAGTCGCCGCTGGATGACGTCTTCGGATTCGGTCGCCCGCGACCGCAACCGTCGCTCGAACTCCGACTCAGTTGACGTCTTCAAAAAAATTGTCAGGGCATTGGGGTGGTCCTGCATCACCCGCATCGCCCCCTGGACGTCGATCTCGAGCAAGGCCCAACCGCCAAGGTCGCGGGCCCGCCGCACCTCCGACTTGAGAGTTCCATACCAGTTGCCGCTGGAATGCACTTCGGCACACTCCAGGAACTCCCCCCGTTCGCGCTTCGCCGCGAAGTCTTCGCGACCGAGGAAGTAATAGTCCACTCCGTCCTTTTCGTTCTTTCGCGGAGCCCTCGTTGTGGCCGAAATGGAATTGACGAGTTTCACCGGAGACGTGACCAGCAGGCGTCCCACGATGGTCGTCTTACCGCTGCCGCTCGGGCCGGAAAGAACCACGAACTGCATTTCCCGAAATTCGTCTTCGGACTGCCCCACTCGTCGCTCACTCCACGTTCTGCAAGACCTCTTTGATCTTTTCCACCGCCGCCTTCATGGCCACAACAGCATGAGCAATCGGGACGTTGTTGGCTTTGGACCCGATCGTGTTCACTTCACGAAACATTTCCTGCGTCAAGAACTCGAGTTTGCGGCCCGTCGATTCGTCAGAATGCAGAAAGGCCTCGAACTGTTCGAGGTGACAACGCAGCCGCGTGATCTCCTCGTTGATGTCACACTTGTCTGCAAAAATGCTGACTTCGCGAATCAGATCGGAATCAGTCACCGTCACGTCAACCTCGGCGATGGTCTGCCGGACCCGTTCGAGAAGCTTCATACGATACTCGCTGACCACCTGCGGTGCCAAGTCCACGACCTGGTTCAGCCGGTCGGCGACAACGCGAACATTTGCCTGAAGGTCGTCCTGCATCGATCGCCCCTCGTCGACCCGGAATCGTTGCAATCGGGAGAGCGCCTGTCGCAAGGTCTCGCTTGCCAGCTTCCATTCGGCATCGACATCGCAACCACGTTCGTCTTCGTCCGAAACGACACCCGGCAGAACCAGCAGGCTTGCCAGATCGGATGGGGCCGGTGCATGCAGTGTTCTTGCGAGAGCCGTCAACTGCTTCCAGTACGCCTGAAGCACTTCCTGATTCAATGCGGACGCCGATCCGCGGTCAAGGCGATCCAGTCGCATGTCCACCGTAACCGTGCCTCGCCCAATGTGCTCACGGACGATCTTTTCGACCTCCCCCTCCAAAGGTGCGAACACATCGGGGCACTTCGTGATCACCTTGAGATAGCGATTGTTGACCGTGCGCACTTCGACCGCGACAGCGATCCGCCCGTCGTCCAGACGAGCGTCACCAAATCCGGTCATGCTCAGCAGCACAGGTCACAACTCCGTCGGGCCACAGGGCAGTATTTGACAGGCTTTAGATCGGACGACGTTCTCCCCAATTGGAAGGCCGACTGAGTGTTCATCACTCCGGCTGCTGTTCCTTGCCATCAGAATTTGGTGGAGCGGTTTTGGACTCGGACTTGGTGGCAGGTGCAGCGGCTTCATCCGCCGATTGGCCGTCGTTGCCGGGTTCCTTCACGGATTCCGATTTCTTTTCGGCCGCAGCCTCCGACGACTTGTCGCCGTTCGCCGGCTCATCCGACCTGGAGTCCGCTTTCGATTTGTCATCGCCGGATGGCGCCACCGCCGCACCGGGTTCGTCCGGGCGGTTGCGAAACCGCTCCGATTCGCCACGCATAAGCCAACCGGTCAGGCAGGCCAGTGCCACCCAAACCAAGGCCATGTAGGCTGTGATTCGCGTAAAGACATCCCCGGCCCGAGTGCCGAAAGCGCTTTGGCCTCCCATCCCGCCCAGCGCTCCGGCGAGTCCGCCGCCGCGGCCGCGCTGCAGCATGATGATGCCGATCAACAGGATCGTCAGAATAAAGAGAATCAGCGAGAAAAACGTCGCCATGACTTGGGATACTCCTGAAACAGGTGATTCAACGTCCCCGACTCAACCGGATGATTTGCTGATGCTTTCGGCGGCCCGGATAATCGGCAGAAAATCATCGAGCTTGAGGCTGCCCCCCCCAACGAGTGCTCCATCGACATTGGGTTGGGCCAACAGCGTGCCGGCGTTCGATGCTTTTACGCTGCCGCCGTACAGGATTCGCACCCGATCTACAGCGGCCGAATTGTAGCGATTTGCCAGCCAAGTGCGAAGATGACGATGAGCCGACTCCGCCTGTTCGGTCGTCGCGGTCACGCCCGTGCCGATCGCCCACACCGGTTCGTAAGCGATCACCAAACGGTCGAGGTCCGCCTCGGCGATGCCGTGGAGCGACCCGGCCATTTGACCGTCGAGCACCGCGTCCGTTTGTCCCGCTTCCCGCTGCGACAAGGTTTCTCCGACGCACAGGATCACATTCAGACCCGTATCCAACACCTTCCGTGCTTTGCGGCTGATCAACTCGTTCGACTCGTTCTGGTACTGCCGTCGTTCGCTATGCCCGAGAACGACCCAGCGACACCCAAGGTCCTTCAACATTTCCGCAGCCACCTCGCCTGTGAAGGCCCCCGGGTTCTCGTGCGAAGCCGTTTGCGCGCCCAGCGCGACTCCCGACCCTGCAACGGCCGCACCGACGACGCCGAGGTACGGAAACGGCGGGCACACTGCGACTTCAACGCCTGGCAGCTCCGCCGGAACTTCCCGTGCCAATCCCGTCGCCAATGCCTGGCCTGTTTGCAGCGTCGTGTTCATCTTCCAGTTGCCGGCAACAAACTGTCGTCGCATCTTATCCTCGTGAGTTGGTCATTAGAGTTCGTGTGGCAGTGTCCGCCAAGTGCCTTCGTGCGCTACTTTGGCTGAGGAATCGTTTTGTGGAACAGCGAAGCCAGTTGCTGGATTTGCCCCATGACTTCCGTGTACTTCGGCGGCAGCAATGCCTGCGGGCCGTCGCTGAGGGCTTTCTCCGGGCAGGTATGCACTTCGATGTGAATGCCATCCGCGCCGGCGGCGATTCCCGCAAGAGCCATCGCGGGAATCAAGTCCGGTCGGCCCGTGCCGTGACTCGGATCGACAATGATCGGCAGATGACTGAGTCCCTTGACATTGGGAACCAGCGCCAAGTCAAGCAGATTGCGAGTCGAAGAATCAAAACTCCGGACACCTCGCTCGCACAGGATCACGCGCTTGTTGCCGCTAGCCATGATATATTCGGCTGACATCAGCAGATCGGTTACCCCTGCGCTCATGCCCCGTTTCAGCAGCACGGGTCGCTTGGTTTGGCCCACCTCGCTCAGCAGATTGAAGTTCTGCATGTTGCGAGCGCCGATCTGGATAATGTCGGTGTAGCGGTCGATCAGTTCGACCTGGCGCGTGTCCATGACTTCCGTAACGACCGGCATACCCAGTTCAGCGCCAACGCGTCTGAGGATTCGCAAGCCTTCCTCGCCCAGTCCCTGAAAACTGTACGGGCTGGTTCGCGGTTTGAAAGCCCCGCCGCGCAGAATGTTCGCGCCTGCCGCTTTCACCTGGCGGGCGATGTCGAACAGGATTTCTTCGCCTTCAACCGCGCACGGCCCGGCGATCATCGCCAGCGATCCGCCGCCAACCTTGACGCCGCATCCAACATCGATCACGGAATCGTCCTGTTGAAACTCGCGACTGGCCAGCTTGTAAGGCTTGAGAATTGGATGCACTTCCTCAACGCCGGGAATGGCTTGCAGTGGTGCGTTGCGAAGCGCGTCTTCTTCGCCGATCACGCCAATGATCGTACGCTTGATGCCGCGGCTGACGTCGGTCCGCAATCCCATGGCCGTGACGCACTCGACGATGTGGTCGATCTGCTCGGGAGTGGAGTTGGGTTTCAAGACGATGATCACGTGATACCTCTTGGGTTGAATGTCACGTTGGTGGCGCGCCACAAATCACTGGCGACCAACAAGTCCGGCCGTTGCAGTTCAGCCGTAGTGCGATCGAATCATTCGATCGGAGAGCTTCGCGGATACGAGCCCAGGATTTCCAGTCGAACAGCCCGGCGCTCGAGCTCGGCGAGAGTTCGCTTGATGCGACTATCGCTCGTGTGCCCCTCGAACTCAAGGAAGAAGTAGTACCCCACTTCGGGGCCTCGCAACGGGAAAGATTCGATCCAGGTCAAATTGACGTGTGCCTTGCGGAAAGTCGTCAGCGATTCGGCCAGTGTTCCGGGCTTGTGTGGGATTTGCATGAGCACGGCTGTCTTGTCGTGCCCCGTGGGTCGCGTTGTTTCATCGCCGATGACGGCAAACCGCGTCACGTTGTTTTTGTTGTCCTCGATGTTCGCCACCAAGACCGTCAGATCGTACTGAGCTGCCGCCTGTCGACTGGCAATGGCCGCAGCGCCATGCTTGTCGCGAGCCAACTGGGCCGCCGTCGATGTGCTGGTGACCTCAATTAGCCTCGCCTGCGGCATGTTCCGCGCCAACCAGTCGCGACACTGTGAAAGTGCTTGTGGCTTGCTATAAACCTCGATGACTTCGCCGCGAGAGCATTTCGCCATCAGGTTGTGATGGATTGCGAGTTGCACTTCGGCACAGATTTTCAAGGGTAGCTTGGTGAACATGTCGAGCGTGTCCACCACCCGGCCGTCCGTGCTGTTCTCGATCGGGGCAATCCCATAGTCGGCATGACCACGATTGACTTCTTCAAACACCGCCGCAATGCTGTTGACCGGGATGTACTCCGCAGAGTTCCCAAACCGCTCAATCGCAGCCAGATGTGTAAAACTGTACGATGGGCCGAGATACGCGACACGCATCGTTTTCAGCAGGCTACGGGCGCCACTGATGATCTCGCGAAAGACGGCTCTTGCAGCGGGTGCAGGCAACGGACCCGAGTTGTTCGTTTCGATGAGTTGCCTCAAATCCTCCTCAAGCTGCGGCGCAAACATCGCCCGACGCGGCGTTTCCTGATTTTGAAAGTACTTGCTAGTGACCAAGGCTCGATGATTGACAAGCTTCAGGATTTCCTTATCCGTCTTGCGGATCTCGGCCTCCAACGCCGAATTCCTGAACTTTGCGGCCGACGGTTTGGACTTGGCGGAAGCCGGATGTTGTGCGGTCGCACGCTTTTTCGGCATCGGTTTCTTCGCCATTTGAGCCTTTCACATGCTGATGAGCGTCGGTCGAAGCATGGACGGTTGTTCTACAGGTCGGCGTTTCCAGTGTCAAGCCGCTGGGAAGCTGGCATAGAGCTTCGATTTCGTTGAGTCAACGAATGATGAAGGCAGACTGGCACCGTCGGCAGCAATTCATTTACATTCAACAACTTCTGCGGATCGTTCGAATGGAATTGACCGCTTGAGGCCGGAACCCAACTCACAACTTCAAGGAGCTTTGGATGCGGATCACTCGCTTTTATCGCAAACCCAAACTTTGTTTGTCGTTGTGTATCGTCGCTGGGCTGTGTCTTATCTCGAACAGCGCTGGGTCCGCCGATCCGAACCAAGCTTCGTTGGCACAGCACTTTGGATTCCGACGCCTCGAGCTCTTCAAACTGAATGCACGGTCTTCAAACCTACTTGCGGCGGACCTGAATCAGGATCAAAAAACGGACATGATCCTGGTTGATAACAGCAACAGTCGGCTCGACTTGCTTCAGCAACGGCGCACCAAGCCGGATCCGATCGCACTCACAGATGCGCACGTCAACACGATCGAGAATGACTGGCGATTTGAACACCGCAAGGTCAGTGTTGACAAAGCCGTGGCCACGCTTGCTGTCGGCGACTTCAACTCCGATGGGAGAAAAGATCTGGCGTACTTTGGTGCTCCGGACCAACTTGTCGTCCGACTGCAATCACCTCGCGGTGACTGGCCTTCAGGGCAGCGGTTTCGGTTGCCTGACGTTCAACCTTCCCAATGGAATCTCACTTCCGGAGACCTTAACAATGATCAAAAGGACGATTTGGTCGTTGTTGGCAAGCACGAAACGTATATCACTTTCCAAACACCGGACAATCAACTGGCCTCGCCGATCAAGTTGTTGAACTCCTCTGAGAATGTCGGTCTCGTCCAAATTGCCGACGTCGATGGCGATGGACGAAACGACTTGTGTTATCTCAACCAGGAGGATCAAGAGCGTGCATTGTGCGTGCGATTGCAGGGCCAATTAGGACTCGGGCCGGAGATACGCTGCGACCTGAACCGCCCGCGTGGCGTCACGCTCGCCAACGTTGATGGAAAGCCGGGTGTCGAGGTGCTCGCGATCGACGCCCAGTCTGGGCGCGTTCGAGTTTACCAACTTCAGCGGCCCGAAACTAAAGCAGGTGAGCTGGCCGGTCAGCTCATCCAATACGGCTTTGGTAAACAGGGCGCGGGAAAGGATCGCGATCTGGCGACGGGCGATCTCGATGGCGACGGCCTCACCGATGTCGTGGTGACCGACCCCGAAGCGTCGCAGATGCTCGTCTTCCGGCAGTCGAAGGAAAGCGGCCTCGACTTGGGAACCGGCTTTCCGGGACTCGTCGGAGCCAGCCACGTTCGCGTGGCGGACCTCGACGGCGATCGAAAAGCGGAGGTCATTGTCCTCAGCACGCGCGAGACAACCATTGGCATCAGCAAACTGGAAAACGGTCGGCTGACGTTTCCGCAGTCGCTGAAGTTGCAGCGCGATCCCGTCGCCATCGAAGTCACGGACTTGAATCAGGACGGCAAGCCGGAAATCGTGTACATCGGCCGCGAGCGGACTTCGAGCTCGTCGAAGTTCACGTTGCTTGCATTGACTCGCGACGACGCTGGGAATTGGAACCCGGTGCCGTTCGGGGACAAACTCGAACTGGCCTTGTCAGTGAAGGGCGATCCTGAGCGCCTCGTGCAGCTCGACGTCAATGCCGACAAGCGTCCTGATTTTCTGATCTTCCAGGGCGAACGGTCTCCGCTCATTCTCGTTTCCGACGGCAAGGGAAGCCTTGGCGAGTTGAAATCGGAAGGTGGTCTGGCGCTGGGCAAGGTCACCCCCGGCGGACTGTTTTTCGGACATCTCGATCAACCGATCATTCTGGCGGCACAGAATAATTTTGCACGCAGCCTGAAGGTCAACGAGCAGAACTTGTGGCAGGTCGTGGACCAGTACAACGCGGCCGAAAGCGAAGCCCGCATCGTCGGAGCGGCGACGATCGACCTCGATCTGCAACCCGGTCGCGAAATCGTCCTCGTGGACACCGGCACCAAACGGCTCCGCGTGCTGCGGAAGGACGGAGCCGTCTTCCGACCTTGGAGAGAAATCGAGATCGGCGCGTTCCCCTACAAGTCCACACACGTCGCCGACCTGAATGGCGATGGCCGCGAAGACCTGCTCGTGTTCGGATCGGGCAAGTTCGGAGTGCTGTATGCCGGCCAGTCCGACCCCAAGCTGAAAATGCTCGCGGAGTACGAGACCAAGCTCGAAAAGGTGCATTTCAACGACCTCGCCGCCGGCGATTTGAACAACGATGGCCGGATCGATATCGCAGTGATCGACATGATGTCGCAGTACATCGAAATCCTGGACTTCTCCCCCGAGGCCGGGCTGCGGCATGCGTTGCACTTCAAGGTGTTCGAAGCGAAGAGCCTCAACGAGAACGAGGCCACTGGGGCCGATCCGCGTGAAGCGGTGATCGCGGACGTCACCGGCGACGGCTTGAACGACCTGATCCTGCTGTCGCACGATCGCGTGTTGGTCTACCCGCAGGACGACGGCAAACCGGAACCCGCCGCAGCCTCCCGGTAAAGCAACCACGACTCCCAACCGGCACGTCCTCGCGATGGTTGCTGCTCAGGTCGTGGGTGTGTTCAGCGCAGGAGGCATATTCGCCGCTCTGTTGTTGCTGGCCGACCTCCCGGAGTTGGTCAATTGGCTGATCTTCCTGCCGATCATGCTCACCGGCTGGCTGATTCCATCATGGCTCTTCGGTTCCGTGATCCCGGCTCACTGCGAGAAATGTGGCCAATGGTCGGCGCACCTACAAGACGTGCGACCGTACACATACGTCTGCCGCCGCTGCGGCAAGAAGCATCGCACCAAGTGGCGAAAAGCGGAGCAACCGCCGTACAACTTCGATCGTTAGATGCGGCGGGGCCTCCGCCGATATCGCGAATGCTGAGGCAGCGACACGGATCATCGGGCGTCTGACAACGTGACCGCAACGTGTCGGCAGACGTTCGGCAACGGCCGATCGCTCTCGATCAAGATTTCGAGAAACAACACGCCCGGCTCGAATGGCTTGAGGTCTTGTTTGGCGGAGGTGACGGCTTTGAAACGATGCGGCGGGCTGTCAGTTTCCGTCGTGAGCGGGACTTCGTGACTGCCGCCGACTGAACTCGGGTTGCTCCGCCACCGTGCGATCACCGGCACCGGTTTCTCAGAGCCGAAGTCGAGTTGAACGACGCACGCACGGCCCTGCGGCACCCGGATGACCGCGCTCGCCCAGCGCGACTTTTTTCGCGCGTCGCGGGTCCAGCCGTCGGGGATGTCGGTCCTTGTCCAAGCAAGTTCGAACCGTGGATTGCGGATGAGGTTGCCCGCGACCTCGTCGGCAACGAGTTGCACCGGCAACTCGATCACGTCGCCCGATCGCAGTTCGAATTCGCCCAGTCGCCGCGTTTCGAATCCCACCGCGAGAATCCACGGGGTGAACCGGCCGGCGGGCAGGTTGCGGAACTCGAACCGACCGTCCGCCTCGGTTGTGGTCGAGTATTTCGTGCCATGCAGCACGACTTTCGCCGGAACCGTCGCGTAACCAATAGGCGGACGGTAGTTCGTCTGCCCTCGAATAGTCGCGCCGGGTTGCGATGGCTCCGCGAGTCCGAGCGTGAGAAGCGTGTGCAGCAGGTCCGCCGAAACGCGAGACACTTCCAAGGCACATTCCAGTTCGAGCGACTGGTTCGTGCGTTCCTTCAGCGGTTCCACCAACGGCTTGAGTCGCTTCGCACGTTCCGTCGAGAACTCGAGCAGCCCCGCCATCCGCACCTCGAAGGCTCGCTGGGCGTCATCGTCCGTCATCCCCAGCAGACGCGGTTCGTAGCTGGAAATGTCGAGCTGCTTCTCGTCCACCCAACGTTCCATCTTGCCGTGCGAGTCGCCTCCGATCCCGATCGCGTGCGGCGGCGAACCGGCATCCTGCACGAAATGCAGCAGGCTCCCCACCCAGCGCGCGGCGTTCGTGGGCGATTCGGAGCGCAGTGCCTGCAGCGCGCGGCGGAAGAACGGAGCGTACGTTCGCCGCACGTCCGGGTGCATATGCGACACGTGGTTCGGCATCGACGGGAAGATCAGATGGTCGTCGGCATAGTGATCCGGCCGCACCGCCTCCTGCCAGTCTCCCATCCAGCAGTAGTCGCGGGCAATCCGCTCCCAATCGCGGCCGAAGTACGTCTGCCATCGCTCACGGTTCGGCAGCACGCGCAGCGCGGCCAGCGTGATCTCCGTGTGCGGCCCCCACGCGACGGCGGGTTGGGCGATCAGGATCGCAACTGCGATCGCAATCACCAGCGGATGACGAACCAGTTTCATCGATCCTCTCTTCCTCCCCTCTTCCCAAAGGGGCGAGGGGGGACTGAAACGGTCACTTCGGCTTCTCGGGAGTGGCCGGGCGGTGAATCAACGCCTGATCGAAATAATTGATGGACATGCCCGCATCCACCACGATTCCCTGTGCGTTGATGCCGGACGACCGGGGACTCAGCAGGAACGCGACCGTGTTGGCGACTTCGCCCGTCTGCACCGCCAGCTTCCGCAGCGTGGCCTGTTCGGCGTACAGGTAACTCTCCACGTATCCCGGAATCCCCGCGGAGGCCGAACTCTTGAGAAGCCCTGGGCAGACGGCGTTGAATCGGACATTGGAAAACCGTGAAAACGACTTCGCCAGGAAGCAGACTGACGAATCGAGGGCGGCCTTGATCGGTGCCATGTAGCCGTAGTTCTCGGCAGCCATGCGCGTGGTCGAAATCGAGATCGTCACCGCGCTGCCTTGCTCGTGGTCCAGCATGTCGCGCAGTGAATTCGCCAGCGCGATGAACGAATAGCACGAGATGTCGACCGCCTGCAAAAACGCCTTGCGCGGCGTCTTGTGGAACGGCTGCCAGCCTTCCGAGTAGTCCGCGAACGCGATCGAATGCACGAACCCGTGAATCTTGGGATGCGCCGCCGAAAGCCCCCAGCGCAGCTTGTCGATCTGATCCTGATGTTCGACGTCGCACAGGAACACCGGTGCGTTGGTCACGATTTTCGAGACCGATTCGCGGCGCTCCTCGGAGCGCACGACATACACCACGTTCGCCCCGGCCTCTTGCAGCACGCAGCCGACGTGGTACGCCACACTTTTCCGGTTGGCGACGCCAAACACGAGGATCGTTTTTCCGGCGAGTTGCAGGAAATCCGCGTTGGCGGGAATGGCCGCGGGCGCATTTGCCGGTGGCTTCCCCGATGCCGCCACCGGCGCGCCGGCTGGCTTGCCTGGCGCAAGTCGAAACGCTTTGCGGTCGGAGAAATCGTCGTGCGTCATCGCGATCTGTTTCCGTAGCCCCGGCCCTCGTGGCCGGGCAATTTCAATCGTCGTCGATTCGCCGGCACAAGGCCGGCGGTTACCGGCCTTCGTTCATGTAAACCTTCACGTTGTGCGTGGCCCGGCCGCCGGCAACGATGTCGATCCAACCGTCGCCGTTGAAATCTTCGCAGATCAAATCCTCGGTGGCGATCCCGCCGTTGTCGATCGCGTGCTTTTCCCACTTCGTGCCCGTGTCATCGACGGCGTCGAACACGAACACGCCGGGACCGGCCGGCGAGCCGGTCCCCGGATCGCTGTGGCCGATGACGATTTCGTCCGACCCATCCCGGTCGATGTCGGCGACCCACACCGCGTGGCCGCGCTTGAGCGTGTCGTCGAGGACGTGGCGGTCCCACAACGATCGCGACGCCGCGATCGGCTCGGTGTACACGACGATCGCGTTCCCGTGCATCGGTTCGACCGTGGCGATGAATCGGCGGTTGCCTTTCAGCTTGCCGACCTTGACCTCGCCCGCGCCGGTCACCTGCGCCTTGGGTTCGCCCGGCGTCCCCGTGCCGAGTTGAGTTTTGACGATCTTCCCGCCGCGATTGCGACTCAACCAGAAGACGCCGTGCATCCCGGCCGTGATCACGTCGCTCGTGCCATCGCCGTCGAAATCGCCGGTCCAGTGGGCATGCATCGAATCCTGAGCGTCATCAATCACCGTCGATTTCCAGGCGTCGGATTTCGGGTTGGCGGGAATCTCGAACGCCAGCACGCGGACGCCGTTGCCGACAGTCTTGTTCAGCGGCGAAACGACAAGCTGCGGCTTGCCCGTGCCGAGGATGTCTCCCCAGCGGACGCGGTGCGTCCAGCTCTCGCGACCGATCGCATGGACACTCCACTTGTCGTCGAGCGAGTCGCCTCGGCGCAGCCACTGGAGCGTGCCGAGATTTTTTCCGTTCAGCCAGCCGGCTCCGAGCGCGAAGTCGATTTTCCCATCGCCGTCAATGTCGAGCGGCGCGATGCAGACGTTGTCGAGGTCGGTCTGGTCGGCGATGATGACGCGCGGTTTCCAGTCCGGATTGTGATACCACACGACGCGGTTTTCGGTGACGGCGACGATGTCGGGCTTTTTGTCTCCGTCCACATCGGCCGTGACCACGGCGTAGACGACGTTTCCCGCGTGCGGGTCGATTTCCTGGGCGCGAAACTTGGGAAGCTCGGCAGCGGTCAGCGGTGCGACGGACAACGCGATCAAAACGATCAGGCAAGCCGTTGGATGGCCGCCCCCGGCCGTCCTGTTGAGGATGGAGGATGGAGGATGGAGGATGGAGGATCGTGCGATCAGCCTTGTGACCACTGACCACCGACCACTGACCACTGACCCAACAAGACGGCCGCGGGCGGCCATCCTACGATCTGGTTGATAGCGGGGCATGTTCAACATCTCCGAAGGTGTCGATTGTGTCAGCGCGGCCACTTTGCCAGAAACGGCATCCGGCTGCAACCGGCCACGACCGAAATGCCGCCTTGATTTCCAAACTCCGGCAGTGGAAACTGGTGGCCGAAGTCCGTGATTGACCCGCAAACCGCGAGGTGCCGCCATGCCGGGATTGATGTCCGCTCGGGAAGTGCTCGACCAGATGTTTTTGGAAATGCGGGCGAAGCTGCTCGAAGTGGGAGCATCGCTCGATCGGATTCACCGCTCCGACGGCGTGCCCGACGCGGCCAAAGACCCGCGGCTCGGTCAGATCCGCGAAGGCATTTCCATTTTGAATGACTCGGGATTCGACCGTGCCGAGCGAATCCAAATGCTGTTCAGCGACCCGTACGATCCGGATTGGAGAAAGAAGTAGCCGGCACGCACCGGCGAGACGTCGGTGCCACGGTCCCGAGTCCTCCTCCCTCAACACTCCACCCTCGACCATCGCACCATGTATTTCATCGACCCGCACGTTCACATGATCTCCCGCGTGACCGACGACTACGAGCGGATGGCTCGCATGGGTTGTCTGGCCATCAGCGAACCGGCGTTTTGGGCCGGGTTCGATCGCGGCAGCGCCGAGGGCTTCCGCGACTACTTTCGTCACCTGACGGGCTTCGAGCCGACGCGAGCCGGTTGGTCGGGAATTCAGCATTACACGTGGCTGTGCATCAACGCGAAAGAGGCCGAGAACGTTTCGTTGTCGCGCGAGGTGATGTCGGTCATTCCGGAATTCATCGACAAACCCAACGTGCTGGGGATCGGTGAAATCGGTCTCAACAAGAACACGCGCAACGAAGCCACGATCTTCGCCGAGCAGGTCGATCTGGCCGTGCGGTTTGGCCAGTCGATCCTGATCCACACTCCGCACCTCCGCGACAAGTACAAAGGGACGCGGATGATCATCGACATGTTGCTCGCCGACACGCGAGTCGAACCCGAACGGACGCTGATCGATCACGTCGAAGAACACACCGTGCGGTTGGCGAAGGAAGAGGGCTTCTGGTGTGCCATGACGCTGTACCCGACCACGAAGTGTACGCCCGCGCGCGCGGCCGACATCATCGAGATGTACGGCGATGACCGGATCATGGTGAACTCGGCCGGCGACTGGGGCCCGTCCAACCCGCTGGCCGTCCCCGATTTCGTCCAGGAGATGCGCCGCCGCGGACATCCCGATTCGAAAATCAAAAAGGTCGTCTACGACAACCCGCTCGAATTCTTCAGCCAGTCCAAGCACTTCAAATTCCGCCCGCCGGACACGCTCGCCGCCCAACCCGCATCCGCCCCCGTCGAAAAACCGGTGCCGGTGAAATAACCTCCGACGACCGAATCGAAACGCAGAGGCTCATCCGATGGCCACGATTTCTCGCCTGACGCTCGGCCAATACGACCGCATGATCGCGGCCGGCGTGTTCGCTCCGCGCCCGGACGGTCGCCGCCAACGAATCGAATTGATCGAAGGGGAGTTGCGAGACATGAGTCCGATCGGACCGGTACACGAAGATTTTGTCGATCAACTGGCCGCGTGGAGCATGAAGCAACTCGCCAATAAGAAGGTCCGCGTACGGATTCAAAACTCGATCGGCATCCCGGCGTTGGACACGGCTCCCGAACCCGATCTTGTGTGGGTTCCCGAACGCAGCTATGCGTCGGGGCGTCCCACTCCGAAAGATGTGCTGTTGATCATCGAAGTCGCCGACAGCAGCCTCGATTACGATACCGGTGAGAAGGCCGAGATTTACGCGACGGCGGGTATCGCTGACTACTGGGTGGTGAACATCCCCGACGAATGTGTCCACATTTACCGAAACCCTGAGCGCGGTCGGTATCGCCCGATGACGACGGTTTCCCCAGACTCCGAAGTACGCCCGCTGGCGTTCCCGGATATTGTTCTTCCCGTCACTTTGCTGTTTGGCGACAAACACAGTTGTTAGAAACCATGAACTGGCGTGCCGGGCAAATTGCGATCACGATGGGTCTCGTCATCGTGATTGCCGCTCTGTGGACGAGATCGCAGCGCATCAACGAGCCGCGATACAAAGGAAAACTGCTCAGTGAATGGCTGGACGAAAGAGTGACGACACCTGCCGGACCGATCATTCTTTCAGACGATGCTGCCCACGCAGTTCAACAGATAGGTCAAGATGCAATCCCTTTGCTTTTGCACTGGGTCCAACGATCCGATCCTCCGGGGTTTTGGAAACTTCGTTACGTTGCCCGAATTCCTGTCCCGCTCAACGATGAATGTCGGACTCGCGCGTTTTACGGTTTCCGGGCACTTGGTGACGACGCCGCGCCCGCAATCCCAGCGCTCGTGGACCTGACCCTGCATTCAAGAGATAGGGATGTCAGATCTGCTGCAATCAACTCGCTCGTTCACGAGCATGCTGTAACGACACGCCGACTCGGGAACGCCCTTCGCGATACCGATGCCGAGGTTCGATTACGCGCGGCGTTCGCGCTTGCTTGTCTTCGACCACCCGCGGCAATTGAGTTGCTCATTTCCGCCCTCGGGGACACCGATCCGAAGGTCCGCCGCGAGGCAGCAAAAGGGCTCGGTTGCTATTCGCGTCCCTTGCTTCCCAAGACAGCACTCGATGCGTTGCAATCACGGTTGTCGGACCCAGATTCATCCGTTCGCACTGCGGCGCAATTATCTTTGGACTGGCAGGCTGAGTACCGCCAGCATCGAATCGCTGACGATGAGCCGTAAAATTTCATTGGATCACACGGGTGCCGCGATCACTGGCGCCGTTACGAACTGTCGAGAAGCCGGATCGTTGGTCAGCCTCACGACGGCCGCACGTACTCGACCATCACATTTGTGCGGATGCCGCCGCGCGGGGTGAACGCGGCGACGATCTTCATGCGGCGGGGTTTCGTCACCGCCACCAGGTCGTCGAGGATGCGGTTGGTGACGTGCTCGTAGAACGCCCCGTGGTTGCGGAACTGCTGGAGATACAATTTCAGCGACTTGAGCTCAAAGCACAGCTTGTCGGGGACGTAGGTGATCGTGAGCGTGCCGAAATCGGGCTGGCCGGTCTTGGGGCAGACCGACGTGAACTCCGGGCAGATCGTTTCGATCTCGTAGTCCCGATCGGGAAACCGGTTCTCGAACGTTTCCAGGATGTCGTGGAAGTTGTCGCTCATTTTGGAGTGCGGCGACTTGTCGCCGCTTTGGGTTTTTGTTCGAGGCAAGTCCGGTTGTTCGAAAAGTTCACTGACAAGCTACGCGGATCAAAAAGCGGTGACAAGTCACCGCACTCCAAATCAATCCAAATGGCCGGTTGCAACGAGCGATCAAACCACTACGATCAGCCTCGCCATGCCTGCCGCGTCGCTCGTGCAACAACTTGAATCGGAACTTCGCTCGCGGATTGCGGGGGAAGTGCGGTTTGATGAGTTTTCGCGCGGGTTGTACAGCACGGACGCCAGCATTTACCAGATCGCACCGGTGGGTGTCGTGTTCCCGAAGTCGGCGGCCGACGTGACGGCGACGGTCGAAATCGCGGCGGCGCATCGCGTGCCGATCCTCCCGCGCGGGAGCGGAACGAGCTTGTCCGGCCAAACTGTCGGAGCCGCCCTCGTCATCGACTTCAGCAGGTTCATGAACCGGATTCTCGATGTGGATGTTGACCGACGCCTCGTGCGCGTCGAACCCGGCGTCGTGCTGGACGAACTCAACTGGACCGTCAAACCACACGGGTTGCAGTTCGGGCCGGACGTCGCCACCAGCAGCCGCGCCAATCTCGGCGGGATGATCGGCAACAATTCCGCCGGCTCGCGGTCCGTGCGGCAAGGGAAGACGATCGACCACGTGCGCGAACTGCGAGTCACGCTGAGCGACGGCAGCGAGATTCATTGCCGACCGCTCCCCGAACACGCGGTCCGCGCGAACCGTATCGCCGACGAAGTTCTCCGCATCGTCGCCGACAATCGCACGGAAATCATCCGCCGCTACCCGCGAATCCTCCGCCGAGTCAGCGGGTACAACCTCGACGCCTTCGTGCCGGAGATTCAGGACCAGTTCCCGATCGCTCCGGCGGTGATGCAACTCGACCGCGAATGGCCCGACCGGCGGGAGTTCAATCTGGCGCGGATGGTGGTCGGCGCGGAAGGGACGTTGGGGGTCGTGACCGAAGCCGTGCTGCACCTGGTTCCGCTCCCCAAGGAACGCGGCGTGGTGTGCCTGCAATTTGAGACCATCGACGCGGCGCTTGAGGCCACGCTGCGGATTCTCGAATGTCAGCCGTCCGCGATCGAATTGCTGGACCGGCACATCGTCGAGCTGTCTCGCACGAATTTGAAGTACCGTCGTTCGCTCGACTTCATCGAAGGGACTCCAGATGCGACCCTGATCGTCGAGTTCTCTGGCGACACGCCTGTGCAGGTTTCGGACGGGATCGAACTCCTGCGCGGGAAGACATCCGGGCAGCGCGGCTTGCAAAAGTGGCTGCAAGCGGCGGACGCGGAGCAACGCGAGAAGATCTGGAACTGCCGCAAAGCGAGCGCGCCGCTGCTGCTGTCGATCCCCGGAGCGCGCAAGCCGATCGCGTTCGTCGAAGACCCGGCGGTCGATCCGACGAAGATGGCCCAGTTCGCGCGTCGCTTCCGCGCGATTCTCGATCACCACGGATTGCAGGGTGCAGTGTACGGCCACGCGTCCGTCGGATGCCTGCACCTGCGGCCGATGCTCGACACGAAATCGGCCGGAGACCTGCGCATCCTCAAGGCCGTGTCGGACGAAGTCGCGGAACTGGTCCGCGAATTCGGCGGCGCGATGTCGGGCGAACACGGCGACGGGCTGGCTCGCAGTTACCACAACCTGAAACTGTTCGGCCCGAAACTGTTCGCCGCGTTTGGCGAAGTCAAACGGGCGTTCGATCCCCTCGGCTTGATGAACCCCGGCAAAGTGACCGCCACGCCGTCGCCGATTGAAAGCCTGCGCTACGGCACGAGCTATCGCGGCACGCCGGTGAAGTCGTTTCTCGATTTCTCTCGCGAGACGGCGATGGCCGGGATGATCGGAAACTCTCCCCCCCTTACGAAGGGGGGGCCGGGGGGGTTACGAGCTACGACGGAGCCGCATGCGCGCTCGACCCCCCCCGGCCTCCCCTTCGTAAGGGGGGGAGAAGGTCAGGGCTTCCTCGCGGCGGCCGAAATGTGCAACGGCTCCGGCGTCTGCCGCAAGTCGCTGACCGGGACGATGTGCCCCTCGTTCATGGTCACGCACGACGAAGAACATTCGACACGCGGCCGCGCGAACGCGCTGCGGCTGGCGTTGTCGGGGCAACTTCCCGAGGGATCGCTCACGTCCGAGCGCATGCACGACGTGATGGACCTGTGTCTGATGTGCAAAGGGTGCAAGGCCGAATGCCCCTCGAACGTCGATGTCGCCAAACTGAAAGTCGAATTCCTCGCGCACTACCACCAGCAGCATCGGCCGTCGCTCGGCAGCGTGCTGATGGCCAACGTGGCGTGGCTGAATCGGATCGGCTCCGCGCTGGCTCCGGCTTCCAACTGGTTGGCGGCGGCGGTGCATGCGCGCGAAGTAACCCGAAGCGTCAGCGAGGGCGAACGCCGATCGGTCCCTCGCGTACGCTTCGGGTTAATGGCCGCCGCCTCCGAATGGCTGACGGGCGTGGATCGGCGTCGGAGTCTGCCCCGGTTCGCGCCGCGAGGCCGATCGTTCGCGACGTGGTTTCGACGGCATGAAATTCATCCGAACGCGGGGCGAGTCGGCCGCGTGGTGCTGATGGACGATTGTCTCACGTCATTCTGCGAGCCGCACATCCCGATCGCGTCGGTCGAACTGCTCGAACGAGCCGGCTACGCGGTAGAACTCTCCGGCTTGTGGTGCTGCGGCCGGCCATTCATTTCGAAGGGGTTCGTCGAGAAGGGACGATCGCTCGCGCGGGCGAACGTGGATCGGCTGGTGAGATTCGTCGAGCAGGGGATGCCGATCCTCGGTCACGAGCCAAGCTGTCTGCTGACGCTGGTCGACGAGTACCCGGACCTCGTCCCCTCCGACGCGACGCGGAAGGTGAAGGAGAATTCGTTTCTGCTCGGCGGCTGGATTGCCGAGCGGATCGAGGCCGGAGACGTGCGGCTCGACTTCACGCCGCGAAATGAAACCGCGCTCGTGCACGGACACTGCCAGCAGAAGGCTCTCGTCGGAACGGGCGCGATGAACCGCGCCCTCCGCCTGATCCCCGGCCTGACCGTGCGCGAAGTCGATTCCGGCTGCTGCGGCATGGCGGGGTCGTTCGGGTACGACCATTTCGACATCAGCCAGCAGATCGGCGAGCGCGTGCTGTTCCAGGAAGTCCGCTCGCACCAGGACGGTCTGGTGATCGCGCCCGGCTTCTCGTGCCGACATCAGATTGCCGATGGCACGGGAGTCGAAGCAATTCATCCCGTGGTATTGCTCCGCCACCAACTTGCCGAAGGCGGACGCGATTGATCACGCGCCAAGCGACCTCACGACGAGACGAGCAACCGCTCCTCGTGGACGGTGGACTTGCGCGGCTGCTTGCGCTTGGAGGGGAAGAATTGGAGGATTCCCCAGCCGAGGACGACGACGCTCAGCGCGATCAACGGAACGAGGTCGGTGCGAGCCGGCGCCGTTTCCGGGGTGGCGTTGACGACGAGCAGCGCCTGTGTGGCCGCGTGCCGGACCTCGGCCACGGTGTCGTTCTTTTCGGTCAGCTTGAGTTTCGCGTACACGGCGGCATCGCGAGAATTGATCTGTCCCAATGCCTGAGCCACCTTCAAACGCACTTCCGGAATGGGGTCAGCCAGAGCCTCCAGCAAGGCCGGCAGCGCGGCTTTCGCCGCCGGTCCAGTCTTGCCGAGGGTCGTTGCGGCGAATTCACGAATCTCGTGGTTGGGATGCTTGAGTCCCTCAGTCAGCGGCTGCACCGGTTGCGCGACGGCCGGACCAGCATCCTGTTTCGATGGCGTGCGATACCACAAGACTCCCAGCAGGATGCACAGCAAAAGTGGCATGATCATGCGGCGCCAGTCGAACTGCGATCGGTCGGAAAACACATCCACCCGGCTTTTGGCCGCGGCCTGACGTTCCTCCGCCGGATTCCGAACGACGACGCTTCGAAGAATACTCTTCAGCCGGACCGCGACCGAAGCGGCATCCGCCGGCCGATGCTCCGGGTCTTTGAACAGCAGTTCCGAGATCACCTCTTCCAACTGCCGAGGACAATCAAAAACGAACTGCGTGACCTTCGGCGGCGGCTCGACGAGGTGTTTTTGAAGCAACTCGGCCTGCGTCGTGGCCGTGAAGACCGTTCGCCCGGCGAGCATTTCGAAAAGCACGCAACCCAGTGCGTACAGATCAACTCTGTGCGTGGCAGGCGGCGCACCGCGAATTTGTTCCGGCGCCATGTAGTGCAGCGAGCCCATGGTCTTGCCCGCGGCAGTCAGTTTTACTTCCGCCGCCACCATCGCCAGCCCGAAGTCGCTCAACTTGAGCTGATTCGACGTCGTCACCAACAGGTTGCCGGGCTTGAGGTCTCGATGGATGACCCCCTTCGCGTGCGAACACGCCAGCGCGGCACAAATCTGCAGCCCATACTCGATCACCTGCCGCCACGGGATCTTCCCCTGTTCATGCATCAGCGATGCGAGCGTTCCCCCTTGCACCAACTCCATTGCGTAAAACTGTTGCTTCCCTTCGCAGGTTCCGCCGAAGCAATACACGATGTTTGGGTGTCGCAGTTCCTTGAGCACCTCCATCTCGCGCTGAAACCGCATTGCCTGCGTCGGGTTCGCGGCCAATTCCTGCGGCAGCAGTTTGAGCGCGACGCGGCGATCGTTTTTGACGAACCGAGCGCGATACACGACACCCATCGCTCCTTCGCCGATACGGTCTTCCAGTTCAAACGGCCAGATCCACCGCTTTTCCATGGGGCCCTGCTCCTGAACGGAGTGTGGAATTGCACGAGAGTCGGACTGGCCCGCCGTCCGATGCCTCTCGCTGAGCCACATTTAACCACCACCTAGCCGGGCATGCAATGAAGAAGTTGAAGAAATCGGCCGCCGGAATCTCATCAGCCGGATTCGACGTGCTTCGTCACAGTCCGCGTGCCCACGACGTTGACTCCGCTGCCAATCAGCAAATTCCTCTCATAGGCCCAGCGATAGAATCGGCCTGACTTCTCGGGCGGCAAAACGCGAAGCTGACCGAAACCCGCCGCCGTGAACCAGCCGCGCAGTTCGTTGACCGTGTGATGATGTTGGTACTGCGGCGCGAACCAGTCGAACGTATCGCAAACGCGGTTTTCCCGGTTCGGGTGGGCACTGAAGTTCACGATCTTGTTGAACGACTTGTTGACGACCGGGATGCCGCCCAGACACGCGCCGAACCGGCACCAGCGCTCGAGCCTCGCCGGAGGCCATTTCGTCGTGCGGCGGCGGATGGCCGAGTTCAGCCGCTCCTGCCACCACTGATTCCGACGGTAAAGCCACACGGCCAGCCTGCCGCCGGGCTTGACGAGCCGGGCCACGGAGGCAAACACGTCGCGCGTAGAAACGTCATGGTGCATGACGCCGATCGAGAACACGAAATCGAACGACGCCGTTTCCAGCGGCAGGCGTTTCAGGTCCGCCTGGATGAAGTGGACATTCGGTAGGTGGCCACACAACGTCGCCGCCTTATCAACCGCGCTGCTGTGATCCGCGCCGATCACGCTCGCCCCCGCTTCGCCCGCGACCTTCGAATACCGACCGCCGCCGCACCCGGCATCCAGCACGCGAAGGCCTCGCAGTTCGCTGAGCTTCACGCCCGTCTTGGCCTCGAACGTCGCCCGGTCTTCGTCGTCGTGAGCCACCTCGTACTTGTTCCACTGCAACCCGAAACTCGCCAGATGCTCGCTGGCCACAAACCGCGGGATGTCGCTCACGACTGCAAACGACTTGCCGCAGCAGTCGCAGGCCAGCGCGTCCGTGCTCGCCCGACGCAGCGGTTTCGCGGTCGTCGGGCAGCGGAGTTGTGTGAGCAGTTCGTCGGTCACGATTTCAGAATTCGATTTCAAGCAGATCGTGCGCGATTTCGGTCGCCGGGAAAATCCGCCGCGCGATGTCGATCCCGATCGGATCGTCGTCGGCTCGCTGCGGATCGATGTGCGTGAGGAACAAGCGGCCGACTTCGGCATCGCGGGCCAGCGTCGCCACCTGCGACGTGTGGCTGTGGCCGGTCTTTTCGCACCACTCCGCCAGATCGTCGGGGAAGTAGCATTCGTGGACGAGCACGTCCACGCCGCGAACGAACTCCGTGTACGACCCGTCCGCCGTCGTGTCCGTGATGTACGCCAGCGACCGACCCGGCCACGTCAGCTTGAACCCGATCGACCCGCCGGGATGCTTGAGCCGACGCCAAGTCAGTTCGCCGCCGCCCGGAAGTGCGACCGAATCCGGCAGCGTCACGAATTCGTACGGCGGTTGGGCCGGAAAGACGGACTGCGCGTACAAGTGCTCGCGCACGGCTTGCAGGTAGACATCGTCGCTGAACAGCCGCGCCCGACGAATCTTCCCAAGCAGAAACGGCACGATCGAATACGTCAGCCCGACGATGTGGTCGAGGTGCGCGTGCGTGAGAAAAATCTGCACGTCCTCCGTCCGCAACCGCTCGGCAACTCGGAAGAAACCGGTCCCCGCGTCGAGGATTACCCCGATCTCCGGCAACAACAGACACGCCGTCTGCCGCCGCTCGTTCGGATGGTAGCCGCCAGTGCCGAGGAATTGGAGACGCATGGCATTGCCGATTTTCGATTGGCGACTGCCGATGGAGTTCGACAACCGATCACCACCAGTCGAGGACTGGTGTACCTTGCGGAGCCGCATACATCCAGCCTCCGGTCAGCCAATGCCACACGCCGGTCGGTGGCGGAAGCACGGCACGAAGTCCCACGTAGATCGCGAACACGCCAAGCGTCGTCGCAGCCACCGCGCGACCTCGCCCGGATGTTCTGTAGAGCATGACGGCACCGATCAGCCAGATCGCCAACACGAGCAGGTCGAGGTATTCAAGCACGTGGAAGCAGATTTCGACGCGGCCGAACGGCCACAGGACGTTGATCCCCCACCAGTACAGCGCGTCCGTCAGCACGTGACCAGCCGCCGCGACGAGACACCACCCGAACACGAACCCGTCCCAAGGCATCTTGAACACCGCGCGGCCGATGCCGGCCACGGCCGCGGCGATCATCGAAATCGGCAGCAGCCCGTGCCCGAGCGCGTGGTGCAATTGCCAGAAAAACTGATCGCCCGCGAGCTTCGCGACGACATCCAAGTCGGGCGCGATCCCGGCCGCCACCATCACCGCCGTCCCGCGCCATCCAAACCTCGGCCGCATGCCGAATTCGGCCAGCATCGCCGAGCAGATCGCGTGTTCGGGAAGTGTCATTTGAGTTGCACATCACACGATGGCTTGGTCTGATGCACTTGGGTGAAGCATGCCACGATGGTTGCGAATCATGTTGTCGGTACCAATCACCGTGATTCTGTGCGCGTTGTCCGCGTGCATCGCTTTCTGTACCGTCTGTTTTCCTGTGGGGCTTGCAGGAATCAACCACGATTTGCGCGGGCTGATTCCGCTAGCATGGATCCTCGGATTCGTGGCGGCTGGCGTATCCGTCTGGGCTGTCATGCGAATCAAACAGGCAATTTTGACGTCGTGGAAAAGAAATCACCCGCCGCGCGATGACTCCCGGTAATCATCACGACAACTTGCGAGCCCGAATCCAGTCGGTGTGCGATGTCTGCCCGCGCGGTTTGTCGGTGCGTTCGTAGGTGTGGGCACCAAAATAATCGCGCTGGGCTTGGAGCAGGTTGGCGGGGAGGCGGGCGTTGCGGTAGCCGTCGAAGTAGCTGAGGGCGGCGCTGAAGACCGGGGTGGGGTAGCCCAACTGCACGGAGGCGGCGATGACTCGGCGCCAGCTCGGCTGCGCCTTTTCAACCGCCGCACGGAAGAAGTCGTCGAGCAGCAGGTTTTCGAGCGACGGGTTCTTGTCGAACGCGGCTTTGATGTCGCCGAGGAACCGCGATCGGATGATGCAGCCGCCGCGCCACAGGAGCGCGATGTTGCCGTTGTTCAGCTTCCAGCCGAACTCCTTCGCAGCCGCGTCCAACTGGACGTACCCCTGCGCGTAGCTGCACAGCTTCGAGGCGTACAGCGCCTGACGCACATCTTCGATGAATTGTTTCTTGTCGCCCGAGAACTTCGCGTCGGCGGGGCCTTGCAGCAGCTTGGCGGCCCGCACGCGAGCGTCCTTCTGCGCCGACAGGCAGCGTGCGTAGACCGCTTCCGTGATGAGCGTGGTCGGCACGCCCAGATCGAGCGCGTGCTGGCTCATCCACTTGCCCGTCCCTTTCTGCTGAGCCGTGTCGAGAATTTTGTCCACGAGGTGCTCGCCGGTTTCGGGGTCTTTCACGGTGAAGATGTCGCGGGTGATCTCGATCAGGTAGCTTTCGAGTTCTCCCTCGTTCCATTCCTTGAACACGCGGTACAGTTCGTCGTTGGTCAGGCCGAGAGCGTTTTTCAGGATGAAGTACGCTTCGCAGATGAGCTGCATGTCGCCGTACTCGATCCCGTTGTGAACCATCTTCACGTAGTGGCCGGCTCCCGCTTCGCCCACCCAGTCGCAGCACGGGATGTCGTTGTGCGGTCCGACTTTCGCCGAGATTTTTTGGAACACGTCCTTCACGAACGGCCACGCTTCGGGATGACCGCCGGGCATGATGCTCGGCCCCTTGAGGGCACCTTCCTCGCCGCCGGAGACGCCGGTGCCGATGAACCGCAGCCCCGCGGCCTTCAGTTCTTCGTGGCGACGATTCGTGTCGCGGAAGTCGCTGTTCCCGCCGTCGATGATGATGTCGCCGGGGGCGAGGAGCGGTTTCAGTTGCTGAATGACCGCGTCCACCGGGCCGCCGGCCTTCACCATAATCATCACCCGCCGAGGCGACTTCAGGCTGGATACGAATTGTTCCGGCGTGTGGTATCCGGCGATCCGCTCGGCCGTCCCCGGCCAAACCTTGTCGGCCGGCTCGCTCTTCAAACCGCCGACGAATTCGTCGGTGGTCGCCGTCGTGCGGTTGTAGACTCCCACGGAGAACCCGTGGTTGGCCATGTTCAAAACCAAATTCTGACCCATGACGGCCAGACCGATGAGACCGATGTCGTGCTTGGACATGATGTGTTGTGCTTGGTGTAGGGTGGGACAAGCGCAGCGCCGGCCCACCAAATTCCTGGTGTTAATCGTGGTGATGGTGGGCCGTCGCTGCGCTCGCCCCACCCTACGAGTTACGTTACCTTTGGATGCGGGCCGAGCCGCCCTTCGCGAAGGCTTCGACCTGTTCGACGGTGGCCATCGTGGTGTCGCCGGGGAACGTGGTCAGCAGGGCGCCGTGAGCCCAGCCGAGTTTGATGGCGTCTTCGGGCAAACGTCCCTTCAGCAGGCCGTAGATGAACCCCGCCGCGAAACCGTCGCCGCCGCCGACGCGGTCGATCACGTCCAGTTGGCAAGTCGGAGCCTGGTACGTCTTGCCTTCGACCCACGCGACCGCGCTCCAGTCGTGGCGGTTCGTGGAATGAACCTCCCGAAGCGTGGTGGCCACGGCCTTGATGTTCGGGAACTGCTTGGTCACGGATTCCATCATCCCGATGAACGCGCCCGGATCGAGGTCTGACGCCTTTTCGACATCCTGCCCTTTCAGGCCCAGGCCCTTCTGCAAGTCTTCCTCATTGCCAACCAAAACGTCCACGTGATCGACGATTGAGCGGAGCGTTTTTTGAGCAGTCTCGGAACCCCCAAAAATTTGCCAGAGCTTGTCGCGGTAGTTGAGATCGAACGACGTGACGGCTCCGGCTGCTTTCGCGGCCTGCATTCCTTCGACGATCAACGCTGGCGTCGTCGGTGACAGCGCGGCGAAGATGCCTCCGCTGTGGAACCATCTCAGGCCGCCAGACATGATCGACTTCCAGTCGAAATCGCCAGCCTTCAGCCTCGCCGCGGCTTCGTTGCTGCGGTTGTAAAACACGACGGGGGCGCGGACTCCGTGGCCTTGATCGCTGAACACGCACGCCATGTTCGGCCCGGTGACGCCGTCGTGCTCGAACTGTTTGTAGAACGGCTTGACCCCCATCGCCCGCACGCGCTCGGCGATCAAGTCACCGATCGGGTAGCTGACCATTGCGGACGCGACGCCGGTGTTCATCCGAAAGCAATCGGCCAGGTTGGCCGCGACGTTGAATTCGCCGCCGCTGACGTGAATCTGGCACTGCGTCGCCTTGCGAAACGGGATGGTCCCCGGATCGAGCCGATGCACGAGCGCCCCGAGCGAAAGAAAGTCCAGCGCCCCGCCGGACGGAATGTTCAGCATATTGGCTCCTTCAAGGCCTTTGGATCAAGACACGGCGTTGCTGGGCTGGATTGACAGGCACGGCCAATCCTCGGCACACTACGAACGGCCGCCGAATCCGCGTGACGGTGGCATGATAACGAAGCCGGAAACGCATCTCAAACGCTGCCGAAAGGAGGGTAGTGGCTCAGATTGTCGTCTTTCGCTCCGCGAAAGAACGTCCTTTCGCGGAGCGAAAGGCGACGAAACGCAAACTGATCCACTACCGAAAGGAGACATCATGGCCGACAGATTCGCAACTCGATGTCGCGTGGTGGCCGCTGGCTTGGCGAGCTGGCTGCTGCTGGGAGTCGCCTCCGTCGGTCAGGCGGCGGATTCGGACGATGAAATCATCGCCGAGATCAACCGGCTGGTCCGAGCCGTCTGGGAACAGAACGGCGTGAAGCCGTCGGATCGCTGCGGCGACGGAGAGTTCGCCCGCCGCGCGGCGTTGGATGTCGTTGGTCACATTCCGTCGCTGGAGCAACTCGCCGAGTTTCTGGACGACGCCAGTCCGACGAAACGCCGCGACTTCGTCAACCGGCTGCTCGATGATTCGGAGTACGTCACGAATTGGACGACGAAATGGGCCAACCTGTTGGTCGGCCGCGGCAACCGTAACAACCGTGCGGGTCGGCCGCGTCTGGAAGCGTGGCTGCGGAAGTCGCTGTACAAGAATCAGGCGTACAACCAGTTCGTGTCGGACCTGGTTTCCGCCGACGGCGACAGCGGCGAGAACGGGGCCGTGAGTTTCCTGGCCGCGCACCTGAACGATGGAGCGGTGCCTGCGACCGCGATCACGTCGCGAATTTTCCTCGGACTGCAGGTCCAATGCACGCAGTGTCACAACCACCCTTTCAACGACTGGAAGCAGTCGCAGTTTTGGGGGATGAACGCCTTCTTCCGCGGCACGCGTGCCCAGCGCATGAGTCAGGACCGAGGCGACGTGTATCTCACCGACGATCCATCGGCCCAGTTGATCTTTTTTGAAAAGCGCAGCGGGTTGCAGGAAGCGGTGCAGCGCCAGTTCGTGGACGGTTCGCGGATTGAAATCGGGGAGTTCGATCTCGATCAACCGCGGAAGCAACTCGCCAGGCTTGTCACCGACCCGTCCAAGCCGTTTCTCGCGCAGACACAGGTCAACCGGATGTGGGGTCACTTTTTCGGATACGGCTTCACGAAGCCGGTCGATGACATGGGGCCGCACAATCCGCCTTCGAACCCGGAACTCATCAAGTTTCTGGCCGACGAATTCACCAAGGCGGGTTTCGACAACAAACGGTTGATCCGTTGGATCGCCGGCAGCGAAGCGTACAGCCTGAGCAGCCAGATCGGCGAAGGGAACAAGCAGGACGATCCGGCGGCGGGCAACTCGCCGCTGTTCAGCCGCGTGTACCTCAAGATTTTCACGTCCGAGCAGCTTTACGATTCGCTGATCGTGGCCACGGACGCGCACAAGGCGAACCGCGGGAATGACGCCGCCGAAAACCAGCGGCGTCAGTGGCTGAACCAATTCATCCAGACTTTCGGCACCGACGAAAACGACGAACACACGTCGTTCAATGGCACGATCACGCAAGCCTTGCTGATGATGAACGGCGAACTGGTGCAGAACGCGACCAGCAGTGCCAAGGGGAGTTTTCTGCGCCGGTTACTGGACGAGGACACGGCGAAACTCCCCGCCAATCGCAAGAAGTCAGCGGCCTCCGCGACCGCTTCCAAGAAGCCCGCGCCCAAACCGTCGGGCGGTTCGTCGGCGAAAACGTCTCCCGCGCTGCAACGGAAAATCGACCAACTCTACCTCGCCACGCTCTGCCGCACGCCGACGGATGACGAATTCCGCCGGATCAACGACGTGTTCCAAGACGTCGGCACCCGCGACCCGATCGCCGGCCTGCAAGACCTGTTCTGGGCGATCCTGAACTCCAACGAGTTCATCATCAACCATTGAGGTTGAATGACGAATGACGAAGTACCCAATGACGAAGGAATGACGAAGCACGAACGACTAAAGTATGCGTTTCCGTTTCGGATTTCGGGTTTCGTCATTAGTTCTTCTTTCGTCATTGGGTACTTCGTAATTCGTCATTTCCCACCGCTCCAATCCGAATTGCCGCGTTCGCCAAGCGTCTGCTACACTCCGCCCGACGATTGAAAAACCGGTGGAGGACGTGCGGAGATGGCGCGATTGACACAGGCGGACCTGGTCGGCTTGAACAGTGTTTTAGAAACGCACACGCCGCAGGAATTGCTGGCATGGGCGAAGGATATTTTCGGCGAACGGGTCGCGATTTTGTCGGCCATGCAGCGGGCGGGGGCGACCGTGTGCCACATGGCGTACGCGACAGGCGTCAGGATGGATGTGCTGTTCGTGGACACCGGCGTGTTGTTTCAGGAGACGCTGACGACTCGCGACCGGATCGCGAAGGAGTACGGCCTGAACATCGTTTCGCTGCTGCCGGACGAAACGATGGAGGAACAGACGAAGCGGCTGGGCGTGCTGTACCTCACGGTCGAGGGACAGATGCAGTGCTGCGACCTGCGGAAGAACGTGCCGCTACTCAAAGCCAAGGGGAAGTACGATGCGCTGGTGGCCAGCCTCCGTCGCGGAGACGGCGGCAAGCGGGCGCGCGTGCCGATCCTCGCGATCGATGAGAAAATGAATTGCCTGCGCGTGAACATTCTGGCGAACTTCTCGAACGAGCAGCTTGACGTCTACATCGCCGAGCATCAGGTCATCGTGAACCCGCTGCACGCGCAAGGCTACGCGACGATCGGCTGCAATCGCTGCACGACACCGGTCCTGCCCGATGAACCCAGGCGAGCCGGCCGTTGGCGGCACCTCGGTCCGTGGGCCGCGTACTGCGGCATCAACCCGACCGACGTCGATCGCGGTGATGAATCAGTCGAGATGCCGCAGGAGTTGATCGACCGCATCTTCGGACGCAAGGCGGACTTCGTGATTTGATCGGCATCGACCCCGCCGGGTTCACGCCCATTGAAGCCTGAATCGCGAGCGAGCGTGGTTTCATTGCGTTCGCTTGCGATTCAGGTTTCGATGTTGAGCAACGGGCTTCAGTTTGGTGTGGTGATGCCGATTCTGCGACCTCCGCGAGGCACGACCAAGCGCCGGCTGTGCGGACCCTTCCACCAAGTCTTGCATGGGGAAGTTGAATCTACTAGAACCTCCGAAGTCATGTCGTTGCCAGCGGTTAATCTCAACGCGTGACTCACGACGCCCGCGCCGAGGCGCGTGTGGGTGTTGATTCCACCGAACCGCCGCGAGCGGTTTCGCACGGGCTGTTGCCCAGTGAACGATTGGGAGCATCGGGACCGCCGGGTCGCCGCCGTTCTCCAACCATACTGATCAGATACTGAGGGTGTCTCCGATGTCGAGTGAACTGTTGGACAATCCGCACGTCAGCGGCGACGTGGGGGAAGCGGCCGAGTGGGCGGAGTCGTTGGACGACGTGCTCCACCGCGAAGGACCGGAGCGCGTGCGGCAACTGCTGGTGATGCTTCAGGAGCAGGCGTACCGTCGCGGCGTGACGATTCCGTTCACTGCGAACACGCCGTACATCAACACGATCCCGGTCGATCAACAGCCGCGATACCCCGGCAACCGAGACCTCGAACGGCGGATCAAAAGCGTCATCCGCTGGAACGCGATGGCGATGGTCGTCAGAGCCAACCGCAACCCGGAGATCAAGGGGATCGGCGGCCACATTTCGACGTTCGCGTCGTCGGCCACATTGTACGAGGTCGGCTTCAACCATTTCTTTCACGCGCCGAGCGAAAATCATTCGGGCGACCTCGTGTACTTCCAGGGACACGCGTCGCCGGGGATGTACGGTCGGGCGTTCCTGGAAGGTCGGCTGACGGAAAAACACCTCGCCAACTTCCGTCGCGAGTTGCAACCGGGCGGCGGCCTGTCGTCGTATCCGCACCCGTGGCTGATGCCCAACTTCTGGCAGTTCCCCACGGTGTCGATGGGCCTCGGTCCGCTCTGCTCGATCTATCAGGCTCGGTTCTTGAGATACCTTCACAACCGCGGCATCTTGGACACGTCGAAGTCTCACGTGTGGTGCTTTGTCGGCGACGGCGAGGTGGACGAACCGGAAACGCTTGGGGCGATCACGCTCGCGTCGCGCGAGAAGCTCGACAATTTGATCTGGGTCGTGAACTGCAACCTCCAGCGGCTGGATGGCCCGGTGCGCGGGAACGGCAAGATCATTCAAGAGCTTGAAGCCGCGTTTCGGGGAGCCGGGTGGAATTGCATCAAGGTCGTTTGGGGAGGCGACTGGGATCCGTTGCTGGCCCGCGATCAAAATGGGCTGCTGGTCCATCGCATGGGTGAAGTCGTCGACGGGCAGTTCTCGAAGTACGTCGTCGAAGACGGTGCGTACGTTCGCGACCACTTCTTCGGTGCTCACCCCGAGCTGCGCGAGATGGTCGATCACCTCTCCGATGACCAGATTCACCGGCTGCGGCGCGGCGGTCACGATCCGGAGAAAGTCTACGCCGCGTACAAAGCGGCCGCCGAATACGCAGGCGCTCCGACGGTGATCCTCGCCAAAACGATCAAGGGTTACGGGTTGGGGGAAAGCGGCGAGGGACGCATCGCGACACACAATCAGAAAACTCGCGACGAAGAGGAACTGCGCGAGTTCCGGTCGCGGTTCGGCATCCCGATCTCGGACGAAGAAGTCGCCGAGGCCCCGTTCTATCGGTTCCCGGAGGGAAGTCCCGAGTACGAATACCTCCACGAGCGCCGCAGGTCGCTGGGCGGATTCCTGCCGCAGCGACGGAGCCAGGCGCCCAAGCTCGAAATCCCGCCGCTCGAGGCCTTGCTCAAGCCCGTCAACGACGCCAAGGAAGCTTCGACGACGATGGCCTTGCTCAAAATCATCCAGGCCATGCTGCGGCACAAGCCGATCGCGAAGCACCTCGTCCCGATCATCCCCGACGAAGCGCGGACGTTCGGGTTCGAGAGTCTGTTCATGCAGTGCGGCATCTACGCGCACGCCGGGCAACTGTACGACCCGATCGACAAACCGCTCGGCGGCAGCACGATCATGTACTACAAGGAAGCCAAAAACGGTCAGGTTCTCGAGGAGGGCATCAACGAAGCCGGAGCGATGGGTTCGTTCGTGTCGGCGGGGACGGCGTACGCCAACCTCGGCGTGAACATGATCCCGATCTACGTGTACTACTCGATGTTCGGCTTCCAGCGCGTCGGAGACCTGGTCTGGTTGGCGGCCGATTCGCGCTGCAAAGGTTTTTTGGTTGGAGGCACCGCTGGACGCACGACGCTCAATGGCGAAGGGCTGCAGCACGAGGACGGTCACAGCCACCTCGCGGCCGCTGCGGTCCCGAACCTCGTCGCGTACGACCCCGCCTACGGCTACGAGCTGGCGGTCATCGTGCATGACGGCCTGCGGCGGATGTACGAGAACGACGAATCGGTGTTCTACTACATCACGACGTACAACGAAGAGTACGAAATGCGGGAGATGCCCGACGGCGTCGAAGAGGGCATCCGCTGCGGAATGTACAAGCTGAGCAGCCGCGATGTCGCGAAGTCGCCGGCTCGGCCGCAACTTTTCGGCAGCGGGTCGCTCCTGCGGCACGCCGTCGAGGCGCAGGCGATTCTGGCCGATCAATTCCAGATCGCGAGCGACGTGTGGAGCGTCACCAGCTACAAGGAACTGCGGCGCGACGCGCTCGAAGTCGAGCGGTGGAATCTCCTCCACCCCGAAGAACCGCCGCGAAGTTGCTACGTCCAGCGATGCCTGGCCGGCACGAAAGGGCCGTACATCGCGACCAGTGACTACATGAAACTGACCGCCGACCAGATTCGCCAGTGGGTGCCGGGCACGTTCGTCACGCTGGGGACCGACGGTTTCGGACGCAGCGAAAGCCGCGATGCCCTGCGCCGCCATTTCGAGATCGACGCCGCCCACACGGTCTTCGCCACCCTCAGCACCCTGCATCGCAACGGGCTCGTGGACCAGAAAACCATCCGCCGCGCGATCAAGGAATTGAACATCGACCCGGACAAGATCGACCCCGTGAAGGCGTGACCTCCCAACTTTTGATTGACCAGCATGGCCATCGAATTCAAACTTCCGAGTCTCGGACAGGGCGTGGACAGTGCGGACATCGGCGGCATCCTCGTCGCCGAGGGGGACACGATCGCGGCCGATCAGGAGGTGATCGAGATCGAGACGGAAAAGGCCGTCGTGCCGCTGCCGTGTCCGCACGCGGGGAAGATCGTCAAGCTACACGTCAAGACGGGTGACAAGGTCACGGAGGGGAGGACGCTGCTGACGCTGGACCCGGTCGGTGCCGGTCCCGCCGCCGCGCCGAATTCCGCTCCGCCGCAACCGGCCCCAGCGCCGGCTGCGCCGCCGCCACCGAAAGCCGAGGCCCCCAAACCCGCTTCCGTGGTGACCCCTGCGCCGCCGCCGATCAAGCCCGGGGCTCCAGCCGTCGCCGCGACTGCGCCCGCACCTGCCGCGCCGGCGGCTCCAGCACAGCGGGTCGACGAAGGAACGCCACCTCCACCCGCTGGTCCGGCGACACGACGCCTCGCCCGCGACCTCGGCATCGATCTCCGCCGAGTCAGCGGCACCGGGCCGGGTGGCCGGATCACGTCGGAAGACGTGCAGGCATTCGTGCGCACGGTGACGACCGGTGTCTCCGCACCAACCACCAATCACGGCACAGTTACAGCACCTCCGTTGCCTGACTTTTCGCAGTTCGGTCCGATCGAACGCCAGCCGCTGAGCAAGCTCGGAAAAACATCGGCGGCCAACCTCAGTCTGGCGTGGCGAGTCATCCCGCACGTGACGCAGCACGAACTGGTCGACATCACCGAGCTCGATGCGTCTCGCAAGCGGTTCTCGCAGTCCGACGGAGCCCCCAAGGTGACGATGACCGTGCTGGCGATGAAGGCCGTCGCGGCCGCGCTCAAGGCGTTCCCGCAATTCAACGCCAGTTTCGATGCGGCTTCCGGCGAGATCGTGATCAAGCGGTACTTTCACATCGGAGTCGCGGTCGATACCGAACACGGCCTGCTGGTCCCGGTCCTCCGCAACGTTGATCAGAAAACCGTGCGCGCCCTCGCGGCCGAACTCGCCGACCTGTCCGAACGTGCCCGATCGCGCCGGCTGACGATCGACCAAATGCAGGGAGGCAGCTTCACGATCACCAACCTGGGCGGCATCGGCGGTTCGTTTTTCACGCCGATCGTGAACTACCCCGAGGTCGCGATCCTCGGCATGTCGCGAGCGACTCAGCAATACGTCGTCCGCAACGGCCAGCCGGAAATCCGCTTGATGCTGCCGCTGTCGCTGTCGTACGACCATCGAGTCATCAACGGCGCCGATGCGGCCCGGTTCATCGTCAAGCTGGGTGGCCTGCTGTCCGATCCGTTCCAGTTGCTGAGCGAGGCGTGATGACGCACGGGCTGTGGATGATCAGCGCAGGCAAGCGTCGAGGACTCCCAAGACATCGTTGAGGAGTTGGTCCGGCGCGCGGACGATCAACTTGGCCTTTCGAGCCACGAAGTCAATCGACTTCACCTGTTCGACCATCACGAATCCGGTCAACGGCACTTCGGCGGGAACCGGCAGATGAAAGGGAATCCGGCGGTCGGTGTTTGTCAGCGGGCAAACGATGGCCAAGCCCGTATGCTTGTTGAACAGAGAATTGCTGATGACCAGTGCCGGACGACGGCCGCGTTGTTCGTGGCCGGCCTGCGGGTCGAATGAGAGGGCGATCAGGTCCCCCTGTTGCGGAACGTATCGGCGCATGCCTACCATGCTTCCTGGCCAACGGGTGGTCCGAACGAAGCTTCACGGGCCTTGTAGTTCCGCGGCATGCGGGACACGAGCTCCCGGATGTCGAACTGGGAACGGGCCGCGCGGCGGATCACGATCTGGTCGTCTTCCACCACAACCTGCACGGATTCTCCGACGGAGATTCGTGCGTCGTCCAGAATCTGCTTGGACAATCGCAGCCCCTGACTGTTGCCCCACTTTTGAACCTTCGTCACCATGTCGGTCTCCTGGTTGATCGGAGTGTAGCCCATGTATAGCCTGACCCTCCTTGCGCGTCAACACGGCGGGATTTCCTGCGGGAATCTCGCGCAGGCCGCCGGGAGAGCCCCCTGATTCGGATGAATTGAATGCCCACACCCAACGAGATGGAAACGGACTTGGTCGTGATCGGCGCGGGACCGGGCGGATACCCGGCCGCGTTCGAGGCGGCGGATCACGGTCTGCGCGTGACACTGATCAACGGCGAACCGCGACCCGGCGGCGTGTGCCTCAACCGCGGCTGCATTCCGTCGAAGGCGTTGCTCCACGTCGCGAAGCTGATCAACGAGTCGCGCGAGTCCAGGCACTGGGGCGTCACGTTCGCGCCTCCGAAGATCGACCTCGAATCGCTTCGGAAGTGGAAGGACGAGATCATCGGAAAGCTCTCCGGCGGGATCGGTGAACTGTCGAAGCGCCGGGGCGTCACCTTGATCGAAGGTTGGGGGACGTTCGCGGATTCGAACACGGTCAACATCCAGCGACCTGACGGCAGCACGAGCCAGCTTCGATTCAAGCATGCGATCCTCGCCACCGGGTCGTCGCCCGCGATGCCGGCTGTCTTTCAGAAGCACGACGCCCGTGTCACCGATTCGACGGGTGCGTTGCAACTCGACAGTGTCCCGCCGCGGCTGCTCGTGGTCGGAGGCGGCTACATCGGCCTCGAAATGGGAACCGTGTACGCGGCGCTCGGGTCGCGCGTCGTGGTCGTGGAAATGACCGACGGCCTGTTGCCCGGTGCGGACCGCGAACTCGTCCGGCCGCTTCAAAAACGACTCGAATCGTCGTTCGAGAAAATTCACCTCAGCACCAAGGTCGAGAGTCTGGAAATCGTCAAGGACGGCGTGGCCGCGACGCTGTCGGCGGAAGGGAAATCGTTCGTCGAGAAATTCGACAAGGTGCTGGTGTCGATCGGTCGCCGGCCGAACAGCCAGAACCTGGGTCTCGACAAGACGCGGGTGCAGCTCGATGACAAGGGCTTCGTGAAGGTCGATCACGAGCGACGCACGACCGATCCGAACATCTTCGCGATCGGCGACGTGGCTGGAGAACCGATGCTCGCGCACAAAGCGACGCGCGAAGCCAAGGTCGCCGTCGGAGCCATCCTCGGCGAGAAGACGTCGTTCGACAACCGGGCCATCCCCGCCGTCGTCTTCACCGATCCCGAAATCGCCTGGTGCGGCCTGACCGAAACGCAGGCGAAGGCGCAGAACATCGAAGTGGCCGTGGCCCGCTTTCCGTGGGGCGCGTCGGGCCGGGCCATGACGCTCGCCCGCACCGAAGGGCTGACGAAAATCCTGTTCGACCCGAAGACGCAGCGAGTCGTCGGCGTGGGGATTGTCGGTCCCGGCGCGGGAGAACTCATCGGCGAAGCCGTCATCGCCGTGGAAACGGCCGCCGTCGCCCGCGACCTCGCCGACAGCATCCACGCCCACCCCACGCTCTCCGAAACCCTCATGGAAGCCGCCGAAGCCGCCTTTGGCCAGGCCACGCACATGTTCCGGCCGAAGCGTTGACCGCGTGAAGACAGATTAAAGCGGCGTCGGAACTGGCACCTCAAGCTTCCTTGCCAGCCGAACCAGTGTCTCCCAGTTGTCCCCTTCCAGCGGGATGCCCTGCGCCAGGCGTTCGCGACGAATCTCGGCGCTGCGGTCGCCGGGGAGTTGGATGCGAGCGACTCCCGGCTTGCGCGGCGTGTCGCGGACGGCGGCGATGAGCTTCGCGGCTTCGTTGCGGAAGTGCTCGTGCCCCGCGAACCGCGCGGGATCCCACAACACGAGCAGCACGTTGTTGCATTCGAGGATGCCGCTCGGGGCCGGAGGTGAGAAGCCGCCCGACAGGCCGGCGACGAGGATGTCGAGCAGCAGGCCGAGGCCGAACGCCTTGTAACCCTGATCGCCGCCGAACGGGAGCAGCGTCCCCGGCGGATCGGCGAGCATCACGTTGGGATCGGTCGTGGGATTTCCGGCCGCGTCCTGAATCCAACCCGGCGGCACTTCGCGACCGGCGAGCCGCGCTACCTTGATCTTGCCGTTCGCGACCGCGCTCGTGGAAATGTCGAGCACCAGCGGTTCGGCATCGGTCGGCACGCCGATGGCGATCGGGTTCGTGCTGATCCGCGGAGCGATCCCGCCCGGCGGGGCCACGGTGAACGCCACGCCGTTGTCGTTCACCGAGATCAAACCCGCCAACCCGCTGCGCGCCGCCAGTTCGACCCATTCCCCCAGCCGACCGACGTGCCCGCAGTGCATCAGCGTCCCGCAGGCGACTCCCTGCTCGCGGGCCTTCGCGCCAACCAACTCGATCAGCCGCCGACACAGCACCTGACCGAAGCCGCGTCCGCCGTCCCCCGCGATCATCGCCGGAGTTTCCGCGAGCATCCGCAGCGATCCGCCCGCGACAAGCTGCCCGGTGCCAAGCTGCTCGACGTACTCCGCCACGCGAATCACCCCGTGCGAATCATGCCCGCGCAGGTTCGATTCCACGAGGCTCGCGGCGACGACGGCTGCTTCGTCCCGGCTCACGCCCGCCGCGACAAACAGTTCGGCGGTCCAGGTCTCAAGTTTGCTGGCGATGAATCGCGGCATGGATGCTCGTTGATTTCGGCGACGTCATTCCGGCGGTTGGCGATGGCTCGTGGCCTTCCGGACGAGCCGGATAACGATGTCCGGTTCGCCTCGGGCGTCGACTGTCATGAGACCACCATCGTCAATGCCGTTAACTCCAACGCTGTAGATCAGCAACTCTTCTCCCTGCATGCGGAATCGCATCGGCTGGCCGTCAAACGGGTCGCGCGGGACCATTGGAAGGAAAGTGGGAACGAGAGCGTCGAGGTCAGCCGGCTGGCTGCCCTGCCGGCGACGATGGCGTTCGGCCGCGATGGCGATGTCGGTGGCGTGTTGATCCACTTCCCCCCTGGCCCCGGCCTGCCAACTGGGACCAACGGCGGGAAAAATAAACATCGTCATCATGTGCCGGATGCGGCCTCCCTTGGAGGAGGCGATCTCTTGAATTCGTGAATTGACGCCGTCCGCCGCACTGCGAGTCATCGTCCACGACTCCGCCGTGGCGTCGACCAGGCTGGACATCATTTCGAGGTAACAGAACGAGTCTTCGTTGCCACCAGCCATCCAGCCCACGACGACGGCTCCCGGGGGAATGCCAGCCGCCGCGGGGTTGCGGATCGATTGCAGACCCAGAACTCGTTCGCCGATGCAGGCTCGATGCTGGCCTTGCCGATGGTCGCAGTCGCGCACGGCTTTCTGCAACGCGTTCAAGTCGTTGTCCGAAAATTCGAGATGCGGCAGCAGATCACGAATGAGCGAATAGCCGACGCGGCGCGTGGCGATATGCACGAGCTGCGAAATCAGAATCGGCTCGTTTTCGATCGACTTCGCGAGAGCCAGCATCGACTGGATGGACTCCGCCGTTCCGTGAGCGTCGCCGCGATGGGCACGCACGTGGGCTTCCAGCGCCAGCATTCGCACGCCACTCCGCAGGTTTTGTGCATGTGGCAACATGATTTTAGACCCGAATCGGAAATCGACTGGGAATCGTGCGGCACCGTTCTTCCGGGCGACTTCGTGCAGCCTTTCGAGCGAGGAGGAGTACAGAACCAGAAACCGTTCGACGTCGTCGAGGTCGGCCCACGGTTGGCCGGGCGGAGGAATCGGCGTTTGAGAGTTGCCGACGAGCGGAAGCGACATCGCGTCCTGACTGAACGCGGGTGCCGTCAGCGGTTCGAGGGCCGCGAGGATCAACTGCGTGACGTCCTTGTCGTGCGGAGGCGCTGCGTAGAAGTCGTTCAGGTCCTCCGGTGTGAGCGGTTGGTTCTTAGCACGGATTGAGTTTTGCAATTCGTCAATCCGTCGTCCAGCGGACCAGGAGCTGTGCCAGAGCAGTAGGATGGGCGACGCCAGGAGAGCCACAAACGCCACGCCAACCCCGATCACCCAGCGAGCGGTTTTGGATTGGTGATGCGTCGTTGATTCAGAAGGCATGGCGCGGTTCCGTCGAACAGTCGAACAAGGTACAGCGATGATCGGCGGATTGCCAACGCGAGTCGTGGCCGCGAAGATCACGGCCTTGAATTCTCGATTCGATCCGGCAGAATGCCTGCATGCTCGATCGCAATTCGCTCACCACCGGCCAGCTTGTGCGCGAGGCGTGTCGTCGCGGGACGCTGACGGAACAGACTTCGGGGCTGGCGGCCGGTTTCGCGCAAGCCAACTTGGTCGTGCTGCCGCAGGACGTGGCGTATGACTTTCTGCGGTTCTGCCGAGCCAACCCCAAGCCGTGTCCGCTGCTGGACGTGACCGAACCGGGAGACCCCGTGCCGCGACAGGTGGCTCCGGCGGCGGACCTGCGCACGGACCTGCCGCGGTACCGCGTGTGGGAGTACGGTCAGCTCGTCGAGGAACCGACGGACATCTCGCACCGCTGGCGCGACGATCTGGTGAGCTTCGTGATCGGCTGCTCGTTCACGTTCGAAGCGGCGCTGCTGCGAGCCGGCGTGCCGGTGCGGCACATCGAGCTGGGACGGAACGTGCCGATGTACCGCACGAACATTCCGTGTCAGCCCGCGGGGCTGTTCCACGGCCCGCTCGTGGTTTCGATGCGACCGCTCACGCCCGCCGATGCGATTCGCGCCGTGCAGATCACGTCGCGGTACCCATCGGTCCACGGCGCTCCGGTGCATCTCGGCCTGCCCGAACAGCTCGGCATCCGCGACCTGACGCAACCCGACTTCGGCGACGCGGTGCCGGTGTCCGCGACCGAACTCCCCGTGTTCTGGGCCTGCGGCGTGACTCCCCAAGCCGCGATCATGACCGCCCGCCCCCCGCTCGCCATCACCCACAGCCCCGGCTGCATGTTCGTGACCGACCTGCTGGACGAGACGCTCGCCGTGGGGTGAGGACCAGTAGGGTTTGCCGAGCGCGGAGAGTCACACCGGATCATTGGAGGCACGACCAGAATCGGTGTGACTCGCCGCGCTCGGCACACCCTACTCCTCTTTGGAATTCCTGCGCGATGAGTTGACGGTTAACTGCGTCGAGGCGTACATGGGGCTGCTCTCATTCCTTCTCACCGATTCGCATTCCAGGTTATGTTCCACCCGTGGTCAATGAGACCGCAGCGGCATAGTCGAGTAACTACCGGCAGTCTTACTTTCACCGGAGATGTTTATGAGCAACGGTATCACAGAAAAAGCAGCATTGGCTGTACGTACTCCAGAAGTCGAGCGAATGATATTGCAACTCTCCGAGTACGGACTTGGTGTGTGTGTGCCGCATATGCATGACCCCATAACGAACGAATTGATTGCATTGCCGTCGAACATGGTGCAAACTGAGGCCAAGCTGCAAGTCTCTTTCGTCGAACGTGAAAAGATTGACTTCCGACAAGTACCTGTGGCATGGGTTTGGGACAACGAGTTGAGAACGGTCCAACACTGTGCAATTTGCCAGCCGCCAGATGGGCCGCATCACTAAAGCAGGCAATGAATCGAGGTGCGAAATGCAACTCATAGAAACATCAACGAAGTGGCTGTCCTCCCGACAAACGCTTTCGTCAGACGCGGAATCGCGATCATCGATGGACGCAACACCCCAGCATGAAACTTCAGATAGTTATAATCCATCGATCATGAGGTGTCCGAGATGTGGTTTCGAAGGTCGCGATCTGACAATCTGTCCCAAATGCGGTTATCGGGTTAGAGAAGCCTAACCCACGGTCGTTGCATGACGGATCGTAGACGAGTGGCTCAAGCTCCCTTTGATCGGCAGGGCGGCGTTTCTGGACCGAAGGGAAGCTACGGTCGAGCGATTCCGGGGCTTCGCTCCAGCCCCGGCCACGCCAGTGGCACACTTGCCTCATCACGCCAGCAATTCTTGAATCACATGCCCATGCACGTCCGTCAACCGGCGGTCGATGCCTTGCTGGCGGATGGTCAACTTGGTGCAGTCAATTCCCAGCACGCGACACGACGCGAATCGCATCAGGAGGCGTAACTTCCGGTTGCCGATCGCTCCTGCCGAGGATATGGTAGCGTCATGCAAACGGCGTATGTGAGCGACGGGCAAGTGCTGGACGACCACACGGTGGCGTTGGATGACGCTGTTCCGTTTCCGCAGGCACGGGTGCGCGTGACCTTGGAGTTGCTGGACAACTCGGCCAAGAATTCGACGCCCGAGGTGCTGACGAAGATTTGGGAGCGGCAACGGCAGCGCGGGCATCGGCCTCCGACGGCTGCCGAAGTCGCTCGTGATCTGACGGAAGAACGCGACTCTTGGGACGAGTGATCGTGCGATTGTACCTGGACACATCGCCGATCATTTTCGCGGTTGAACGGGTCGAGCCGCATTGCACGGCGGTTGCGGCTCGGATCAGTCAGCCGAATGTTTCGCTGGTCACCTGCGAACTGGCGTGGCTGGAGACGCGCGTCAAGCCGCTGAAAAACAACGATGCCGCGCTGTTGGCGGATTTCGAATTGTTCTTTCAAGACAGCTTGGCTTCGGTCTTGCCGTTGGATCGGCGCACGATGACCAAGGCCGCCGAACTCAGAGCCATCCATCGGTTCAAAACACCCGATGCGATTCATCTCGCCGCCGCGATCCTCGGCCGTTGCGACGTTTTCTACACCAACGACCAAGACTTCAAACGCTGTTCGGAAATCGTCGTCGAGATCGTTTCTCCATAAGGACGGGCAAGTGTGCCCATCCTACGCGATAATTTCCTCGATCACATGCCCATGCACGTCCGTCAGGCGGCGGTCGATGCCGTTGTGGCGTAGCGTGAGACGCGTGTGGTCGATGCCCAACAGGTGCAGGATCGTGGCGTGGATGTCGTAGACTTCGGTCGGGTTGTCGCGGTCGGCGGGTTTGTAGCCCCAGGCGTCGCTCGGTCCGTGCGTGATGCCGCCCTTGATCCCGCCGCCGGCCAGCCAGTTGGTGAACACGAACGGATTGTGATCGCGACCCCGGCCTCCCTGCGTCGAAGGCATTCTTCCGAATTCGGTCGTCCAGAGGATCAGCGTGTCGTCCAGCATCCCGCGCTGTTTGAGGTCGCGGATCAAGGCGGATGCGCCGCGGGCCATTCCCAGCGCCAGCGGCCCGTGGTCGCGTTCGACGTCTTCGTGCGAATCCCAGTTCCGCCGCGGGAAGCCGTTGTCATTGCCTGACCACACCTGCACGAACCGCACGCCGCGTTCGAGCAGCCTCCGCGCGACCAGGCACTTGCGGGCAAAGTAGTCGATCTCCTCGACCGGGTTGATTTCCTTGTCGAACTCCGTCCGGCCGTGGTCGAGGCCGTACAGTTGGAGGATGTGCCGCGGCTCGTGCGAAATGTCGAGCGCTTCCGGCGCGGCGAGCTGCATGCGGGCCGCGAGTTCGTAGCTGCGGATGCGGGCGTCCAGCCGTTCGTCGCCGTCCCGCGTGGCCGAGTGCGTGCGGTTCAGCCGCCCGAGCAGTTCGATCCCCGCGGCTTCGCTCCGTCTCGTGATGAAATCTCCCTGCTTCGCCGGGAACAGATCGGCGATCGGCGTTTCGCGTCCGGGAAAAATCACCGTCCCCTGATGCTGCGCCGGCAAAAACGCACTGTCCCAGTTCTTCGTCCCGTTCGAGGCGAATCCGCGGTGGTCCGGCAACACGACAAACGTCGGCAGGTTGTCGTTCAGGCTGCCGAGGCCGTAGCTAATCCAGCTTCCCATCCCCGGAAACCCCGGCCGGTTGAACCCCGTGGTTTGCAGCAGCGTCCCCTGACTGTGGACGCCCGTCTTGCCGACGACGTTGTGCACGAACGCGATGTCATCCACCACCGCCCCCAGGTCGGCGACGACGTCGCTCAGCATCTTGCCGCACTGACCGTACGGCCGGAATTCCCACACCGGCCGCAACCACGGACCGAGCCCGTTCTGGAACGCCTCGACATGCTCCCCAAAATCCGACGGCTCGCCGTGATGCTTGACGAGTTCCGGTTTGAAATCGAACAAATCGAGATGGCTCGCCGCGCCGGCCATGAAAAGTTGGACGACTCGTTTCGCGCGGGGAGCGAAGTGCGGGCTTGTCGAGTGTGAGGGTGTGAGCGTGCGAGGGTGTGAGGGAGACGGCAGGTCGGCGGCCAGCAACCCGTCGCGACCAAGCATCGCCGCCAACGCAATCGCCCCGAAACCGCCACCAGACTGACACAGGAACTCGCGGCGAGAGTGTGAACCGCCGTCTTCCATTTTTTTGGAGTGCGGCGACTTGTCGCCGCTTTGGTTCGTGTCGGAGACACTTTCCATTTGGTAGTCAGCTCCTTCCCACAAGAAAAACCGGCTTCGCCGCGATCCAAAGCTGTGACAAGTCACAGCACGCCAAAATCAATCCACAAACACAAACTCGTTCAAATTCATCAGCAACCGGCAGGTGTTCGACAACCCGTGCTCGCCGGCGAACGCGGTCAGATCGCGAAGCTCGTCTGCGGTCGGGGATCGGCTGAGGGCGACGCGGAACGCTTCCGTCACCTGCGACGAAATGTCTCCGTCCGACTTTTCGATCCGGGCGGCAAAGTGCCTGGACATCACGACGGTGAGCTGATTGTTGAGGAGGGCCAGCGCTTGCAGCGGCGTGATCGTCTGCGTTCGCTTGTCAACCAGCATCGACGGGTCGGCACAATCGAGCGTGGTCATGAATGGCTGCAGGTGCGACCGGACGAGGAACCGGTAGATCGACCGCCGATGCGACGCCGGGTCGTCGGCGTTGTGCAGGTGATACTCGTAGTGCGGCGAATGCTCGGTCCGCTCGATCACGAAGTCTTGAAAACTCGGCCCGCCCATCGTGAGGGTCAGCCGCCCGCTCGCGAACAAGATCGAATCGCGAATCGCCTCGGCTTCGAGTCGCCGGCGGTTCTGGTGCGAGAGGTAGCGGTTTTCGGCGTCGAAGAATTGCCGATTGCCGATTGCCGATTGCCGATTGGAAGAGAAGTTGTCCGTCGGTCGCTTCAATTCGGCAATCGGCAATCGAAAATCGGCAATCCGTGAACTCGCCTGCCGGTACGTTGCGCTCGTCACAATCAGCCGGTGCAGTGACTTCAGCGACTGGCCGCCATCGCGGAATTCGACGGCCAGCCAGTCGATCAACTCCGGGTGCGACGGCAACTGTCCCATGCGCCCGAAATCGTTCGGCGTGTCCACGAGGCCGCGGCCGAAGTGATAGAGCCAGACGCGGTTCACGATCGACCGCCACGTCAGCGGGTTGTCGCGATGCGTCAGCCACTGCGCGAGCGCAGCGCGGCGGGCTCCCTCGGTCGCGTCGCTCGACAACTCGAATCGAGCCGGCAGCGCGGCAACGGCAGCGAGAGCACCGGGTCTGACTTCCGGGCCGGGCTTGGTGACGTCGCCGCGCGGCAGGACGTGGATCGGTCGCGGCCGGCCGTAGTTGGCTCCGGTGCCGATGAACGAACCCGATCCGTGATGGATCGTCCCGGCGAACACGAGTCGCGGCGGAGGCAATTTCGCCAACTCGCGGGCGATATCGTCGAGCGACTTCCGCGCGGCTTCGAGGTCGCGGCGCAGTGCGGCGTCAACCTTGCGGTCGAGCAACTCCTGACGCCGTGCGGTGAGGGCCGCGACGTCCGCCGATCCCGGCACCGCGCCGGGGTGCAGGCCATCGACGAGGTTTTTCTTGCTCCAGCGGATCGGGGCTTCGATCGAATCGAGCGCGGTCACCGTGTCACCGCGAGCCACGTTCGTTCCCGCCGCGTCCACCACCTTGAGTTCGGCGACGGCGAAAATGAAATCGTTCTGGCGCGGAGCCAATTTCGTGGCAGTGACGCGAACGAACCGGCCAGACTTTCCGCCGACATCGGCCACCTGCGGCGTGATGCCGGGGTTCGCGACGTCGGCCTGCGTGCGATCGACGAGCACAGTGACATCCGACTTGAACTCCGCGTCGTCAGACAGCTCGATTCTGTACCGCACGGGAAAGCCAAAGCCCGCACCGATGTTGTTGAAATCGTCGTGGCACGGGAACAGTTCGAGCTTCGCGATCGCGACCGATTGACCGAGGTTCACCTGCACCCATTTCGGCTTGTCCGGTGTCGATTCGATTCCGCTGTGGTAGCCGTACTCCGGTGGACGTTCGACGGGTTTTGATGCGGCGGCAATCTGCTTGTCGATCTCGGCGAGTTCGGGACCAGCCTGCCTCGCGACTTCAGCTTCGAACGCCGTTCGCCGCGCCGTCAGGTCGCGCTGGCGAGATTCGAGTTCGCTACGAAGCTTCGACACGGCGGGATCGGCATCGTATTTCTTGTCGGCTCGGTCGAGCGCGGCGAACACGGCTTGGAGCGCGTAGTAATCCTCCTGTGTGATCGGATCGAACTTGTGGTTGTGGCATTGGGCGCAGTGGACGGTCAGGCTGCAGAACGTGTTGATCGTGTTTGACACCATGTCGTCCCGGTCGAGGTGCCGGGCGATTTTGCCGTCAATCTTGGTTTCGGGGAGCTCCGCATGGCCAATGAAATCCCACGGGCCGGCGGCGATGAACCCGAGTGCTTCGATGCCATCGACCGTGCCGGGGAACAGCACGTCCCCCGCGATCTGTTCCTGTACGAACCGCGCGAACGGTTTGTCCTCGTTGAACGAACGGATCACGTAGTCGCGATACGGCCAGGCGTTCGGCCGCGGCTTGTCCTTGTCGTAGCCGTGCGTCTCGCCGAAATGCGCCACGTCCAACCAGTGCCGCGCCCACCGTTCGCCGTGCTGAGGCGACGCGAGGAGCTTGTCGACGAGCTTTTCGTAAGCCCGCTGGTCGGGATCGGCCACGAAGGCATCGGCACCTTCGGGCGTGGGAGGCAATCCGATCAGATCGAAGTACAGCCGCCGGATGAGAGTGCGGCGGTCCGCTTCCGGCGCGGGAGTCAGACCGACCTCGACATGCTTCGCGGCGATGAAGGCATCGACGGGGTTGCGAATCCACTTCGCGCGATCGGGCACGGTCGGCACGGCCGGTCGCGCGAGGTGCCGCAACGACCACCAATCGGTATCCGCGACCTTCGCCTCTTTCAGCCGCCGGTCTTTCGGCCACGGCGCGCCTCGCTTGATCCAGTCGCGAAGCGCGGCGATTTCGTTCGCGGAGAGCGCGTCCGCCTTTTTGGGCATGGCAGCCTTGCCGTTCACGGGCGTAACCTGTTCGACCAGCGGGCTTCCATCGGGATCGCCAATCGAGACGACTTCGCCGCCGTCACCGCCGCGAAGGAGGTCGTCGCGCGTTGCGATTGACAGGCCGCCCTTCCGCTCGGTCGCGTTGTGACAATTTAGGCAGCGGCGTTCAAGGATCGGGGCGATGTGCTTTTCAAAGGAGTCATCGCCTGCGACCCGGTGGCCGAACAGCATCGCCGGGATGACCAGGAGGGCTGGAGTGAGGCGGCGAGCGGAACGAAATCGCCGTTGATCGTCCTGGATGAAACGCATGGCGTGTGGCGGGAGAATTTGACGTTGGCGAGTCATGGTCGCGGTCCGTGATCGTGCGTCTTAGGATGACGAGTTCGCGTTCCATTTGACAGTCGAAACCGAGCGACTTCGCGTCTGATCTACTGCAGGAATCCTGCTGTTTCGCAGCGGCAACACAATGATCAGGCTTGATTCAATTGTCGACCTCGTTTACGCTTTGCCCTCGAAACGTCCGTGAACTGTGGCGACTGGGCCAGCGCTTCCACCCAACGAAGCGTCTCCCCGCCGGCTGACAGGTTGCGGCGAGCCTGAAGTGTGGGCTTCAGGCCTACCGAGTTGCGTGCGTCTACGGCAGTGGTTTACCGCGGTCGAGCGTGGCACCGGCGATGGGTGGAAGTCACACAGGTCCGCCCATCAATTTTTAGTCTGTGTGCGTGTGTGAAGGAGTGGCAGAACATGCCAATGGGGACAATCAAGAAGCTGGTCCAGGACAAAGGGTTTGGGTTCATCTCGACGGGTGACGGTGGAGACATCTTCTTCCATCACTCGGTTGTGCCGAATCGGGGTTTCGACAACCTGACCATCGGTCAGTCCGTCGAATACACCGTCGATTCGACTCCCAATCCCAAGAGCAAGGGACCGCGAGCTGGTTCCGTGACACCGCGTTAAGCTGCCGAAGCTGACAGCGAAAAAGGGCGATCCGCAAGGGTCGCCCTTTTTTGTTGCGCAAACGAATGGTGTGGCTGGGTAAAGGACGAATGACGAAATACCCAAGGACGAAGGAATGACGAAGTACGAATGACGAGCTCATAATCCGTCCGAACACGTGATCGCCGAGAGCCGAAATGAGACTTTCGTCATTCGAGCTTCTTTCGTCATTAGGTACTTCGTCATTTCGTCATTCGCTTTCCATCCCCCAACTGCTCGGCTAGACTCGGCAGCCGTTGTTTCGCGCACGATTCGCACCCTGTCCGAGGTCTCTCCATGTCGCAGCAGCACTTCCCTGAAGTCTCGAAAATTCAGTCCGAAGGCCCACAAAGCAAGAACCCGCTGGCCTTCAAGCATTACAACCCGGACGAAGTCGTCGAGGGACAAAAGCTCCGCGATTTGCTGCGGTTCAGCGTCTGCTACTGGCACACGTTTCGAGGGACAGGGAGCGATCCGTTTGGCGCGGCGACCATGATCCGGCCGTGGGACGACGGGTCGAACTCGGTCGAAAACGCCGTGAAGCGAGTCGGCGCGGCATTCGAGTTCATCTCGAAGCTCGGTGCGCCGTTCTACTGCTTCCACGACCGCGACGTCGCGCCCGAGGGGGCGACTCTGGCCGAGAGCAACAAGCACCTCGATGTCGTCGTCAAGGCGCTGGCCGAAGCGCAGGCGAGCACGGGCGTGAAACTTTTGTGGGGCACGGCCAACCTGTTTTC